>OIZA01000683.1_pt1 | contig 15476 bp, 11 predicted proteins | sample 1588381 | NCBI WGS metagenome assembly OIZA01 (sample SAMN03283277) | human gut metagenome | biome: human-associated habitat; material: feces | host: Homo sapiens | place: Peru | collected 2012 | reverse complement strand
CCTTTAATAAGAACTCTGCCATCGGCGAGCGGCAGATGTTGCCGTGGCAGATAAAGAGAATTTTTATCATAATCTCTATATTCCTCCATAAGTCTCGAAAATGTTGATATTACAGGGTTTTTCAGCTTATAGGTTTTTCATAAGTCCTTATAAATCTATGTAACTATACCACTAAGTGGTGTAGTAAACTTAAGCTACTACCACCATACTTGCTGTTTCCAAAACAGCAAACACCCAGTCTTTTTTCGCTTCAGGATAATAGCTGAACTGTGATAAATTCAACATCGCAGCGTGTACGTAGCTTTTTTGGGTGTAAATATTAAGTGTAAGACCCGCATCCTAGTTACCCATCAGATACTGAAGGTTTTTAATGTCCATGCCGTCGTTTGCATAGTCAATGCAGAAGGTGTGTCGGAACACACTGGGAGTGATGTGTAGCAGAGGGCTATCTGGAAGAAGCTTCTTGTACTTCTCCATCGCCCAACGTGTCTCATTTTCGATGTGTAATGCTACTTTCGGATTACCGTTCTTGTCCAGCATTATTAAGCCCCTGTAACCGTCTACCATAGGTTATGCCTTGACCTTAGGACGGCGCTCCAGCTTTTTTCAAAGAGCTATAAACCATTTCGTTCATTGACAGAATGCGGCGGACGTTGCGTGGCATCTTTATGCCCCACTCATAGATTTCTATTGTATGATTGGCGCTCATACCTTGGACTATTCTAATGAAATCAAAAATAATAATTTTCTATATCCTTTACAGATATTCTATATGAGGATGTTGTCGTCGGTGTTCCACACCTCTTTATATATTCATAGAATTTTTTACTTTGAAGTATTCTTTTCGCTTCATCTAATTCCAGCTCATCATTTTTCAAAGCCCTTATATACATCCCTGCATATGGAACAGATTTACAACCTACAGTATAAACTTGTACGTTATTTGTAATAACCACTGAAATAATCAACTTGTCCACAAATACATTACTTATAGCTTGAATCCTGCCATACTCAAACCATTGTACACCTTCACTGGATTTACGTTTTAAAAGACGTTCTTTATGGCTTTTTAAATATGAATAACATTCCGGAAATTGGCTTTTAAACTCACTTTCTTCATAGGAAGAAACTTTTTTATCCATAAATTTATAAGGAAAAATTATCTTATCACGCTTCTGGGTATTTTGAAATTTTTTCTCACTTTTTACACTTACTGCATCAAATACTATTTTCTTTTCAACCATTCCACCATCAAGATAATAAAATGAGTCATCCTCCTCTTTAGCTTCGAAAACAAATGCCTTATTATACAAAGTTGCAATACTATTCGACACTTTAAAGTAATCACCAAAACGTCTTGGTCCTTTATGATTTTCTTCAAAAATCCATTTTCCCGTCAAGGAAGTTTTAGACACCCTTTTCTGTACATTATCTTTTCTGACATGGTAATACACATCTTCTCTATTTATCGTATCACACAGGATAATAATCGAAGACGTAACTGTATTAGGAAAAAGTTGTATTCCTTTATAATCAATAATTCCTTTTAGTTTTTTCTTGATTAAATTTCTTACATTCTCAGCGTATTTGTTCCTAATAACTCCATAAGGAATCAAATATGCTAATTTACCATTTTTAGCTAAATCTCTTATTCCAGCTTCTATAAAGGCATAACAGTAGTCGAAACGTCCCTCTTTGCATGTATCATATTTTTCTTTTACAAAAGTTCTCTGTTTTTCAGACAGATCATGATATGTTATATACGGAGGATTTCCAATAACGTAATCATAAGAACTAGAATCACATTTCAAATAGTCTTGTTTATGTATATTCCAACGAATCCCTAATAAACCATATTCTTGTGCGAGGCTATTCAAGGTTTCAGTACATTTTTTTATACATATTGGATCCACATCATAACCAGTAATATATCGTTCTAATCCATGGATTATTTGTTCGTTACTATATCCCTCTTTCAAAGAGGTTATAATATATCTTCTTACGATTTCCTTTAAAATATTTCCTTCACCACAAGAATTTTCTAATACTGATTTGTTGTACAGATTATCTGAATAACCAATACAGTCCAACAATTCATTGACATATTGGGGCGGAGTCGGTACTTGACAATTGTTCGCCATTTTCTTCCCCCTTTCAAGTATTCTTTCTTATCAGCGGCATCTATTATCAAATCCTTATATGCTTCGATTAATTCAATAATAATTTTAAAAGTTGTAAAAAAATCCGATTTATCTAACTCAGAACGATCACCATGAACAACATGATGGCGTTTTTCTAACAATGAACTATCGATATATGTAGCTTTTGTTTCAAATATATCGGAATCAACCCCTATTGTTTCCAATATTTCTTTTAGTTCTTTAGAACTTGGGTTTGAATGTGTTGAAATAAATGGATTGTTTTCATCATATTTTTCTTTAAATGTCCTTGTCGCAAGGGCATCATATGTCATAAGTAGTCTTTTATGAACACTGTGTTTTTCTGACAAAGAACAAGATTTGAATTCTTTTTTCATTTTTAAAGCTGCAAAATTTTTTTTCAACTCACTATATGGTTTCTTTTGTTCAGCAACATATCCTATATAGTAATTTGATGCTCTCTTTATAAACCCTTCAAAATGAGCACATAATAAAGCAATTCCTGCTCTGAGCAAAATAGGTTCATTTATTTCATCTTTCTCTACTAGAATTTTAAGAGAAAACATTTCTTTTTTTCTCCAGGCAAGGTCTTGCATTAAAAGTTCTTCTAATGTTTCTACCGTTTTTATCTTTTTGTTACCTGCCACTTAGAAAAATCTCCTTACTAAATTCTACCATTTTTTTGATTCTTGCAACCGGCCTAATTCCTCTTTTTGTTGCCGCAAGGTACTGTTCAGTGTCATATAATTCTTTTATTGCTTGTTCAAGTTGCTCTTTATTTTTTAGATAATACTCAATATTATTGGTCAACCCCGGAATAACCGCTTCATATGCACCAACCAAAACAGCACCACAACTTTTACCCTTTTCTTTATCATATTTTTTGAATGTGTTTTCACCCATCACTTCATATAGTAAATCAAAGGTCTTTTTAAACAGTTCTTCTTCTTTTTCGAAATCAATGTTATCGTCATTTATTAATTCCAGAATTTCATCTGTCAAAAAGTTATTATAGTTTTCAGAATCACTTATTTTAAATTTAGAATATCTAAGTACAAAATATTTTACTACAAGTTCTAAATACCCCTGTTCTTCTGAATCTTTCTCGGAAATAGGAACTGAGTTCTTAAAGTTCTCGTATTTACTCATATCTAGTAGTTTTTTATAAATTTCTTCGTTCTTCATCACTAAAATACAATTGCGAATTTCCTGTGGGCTTAAATGACTTCCACCTGTATTTAAGCGCTGAAACATTTCATATTGCGCAAATTCATCACTACTTTTATCGATGATTATTATGAGAATTTTTGATCTTTTTATATATCTACGCTGGGCATCTGTTAAAGAAATACTTTCGTTCTCATTATCCCAATATTTTCCTTCCAAAGCTGGTAAAAACTTTGTTCGAGTCAAAGGTTCACTTTCAACAAATTCTTCTCCATCCTCATCTTTAGAGTCTTTTTTCAAAATACCCATAAATTTAAAAATAGTTGATAATCGCTGTTGCCCATCTATCAAATTCCACTTACCATTTTCATTTTGATATACATAAATAGGTGGAATAGGAATATTCAACAGTATAGATTCAATCAATGCAGACTGTTGCGCTATATCCCAACGAAACATTCTTTGATATATAGGATTGATTTTCAAATCACCGTCTTGATAAAGATTGGATAATTCTCCTATTGACATCGGATAATTATCAGTTTTAATTGCTTTAGCCATCAAATCTATCTCTTTCTGCAAAGTATTTTCCATTTAGTTTATACCTCCTAATTTCATCTTATTAACATATAGCAGTCTCAATTTACGCAACCTCTTTATATCGTGTATAAACATATTCATAAATATGCTGGCGGTACACAGAAATACTTACTTCATCGTAGCATTCCGGCAGCTCTGCCCACAGCGTATCACGAATCAGATTATCCACTGCAGCTTTTGTTTCCTGCTTGTCTGTCCAGTGATCCAGCTCAGAAATCTTTATCTTTATTTTCTTAAGCAGAGTAGCAGCAACCTCTTTCAATTTCTTGATATCATTCTTGCTTAAATCTTCACGGAACAACATATCATAAAGTGAAAGTTCCTCATCACTGTTGAAACCTTCACGAGCATAACGTTGTTTTTCCTGATTCATGCTGTTTGCCAAATCCATCAAATCCATAAAGGTCTTTTCAATGGTTGCTCTGTCCTGTTCACTGTTATAATCATCAATAATCTGCTGATATCGTTCGTAATAATTGATACGCTCTGGATTAGTAAATAACATCCGATCTAATTTCATCTGGATAAGTTCTTCCAAATCTTTCATTACCAAATTCTTTTTCTTAACTTTGGCAAACTCTCTACGGAGTAAGTCAAAGTCAATAGCACTAATGTCAAAGCGGCGTAGTTCTTCATGTACCATTAAAGGCATGTGCTTAATTTCTACATAGGAACCAATAATTTCATTGATTTGCACCATCAAATCAGTTGTATTGACATGCTTACGCTTTTTCTGCAGTTCAGCATAAATTGCTGCAATTGCTTCGTATTCCTTACGAGTATGGCCGGTAACATCATCACGGTCAGTATATTTCATAAGGCGCTTCAGTTCTGATGCATAAGTAGTAAATGTCTTCTTATCTTCAATCGTTCCACATACTGCATTAGCAGCTTCCTGCAGATATGATAATTTCATAAAGTCATAAGCATCAATCAACATCTGCAAATCAAAATCGTTTTCCAGCAAAAATGTTTTTGCTTTGGAGATAGTTTCAATAATGCGAGCAATCAGCTCATCTTTATCTACAGTCGGATCTGTTCCACCTTTACCGCCAACATTGGCTGTATAGTCTGCCAAAGCCTTTCTGAGCGCCTTTACAATGCCAATATAGTCAACAATCAAACCATTGCTCTTACCTTCGCTGACACGGTTTGCACGAGCAATCGTCTGCATTAAAGTATGTGCTTTCAACGGCTTGTCTAAATACAGACAAGACAAACACTTAACATCAAATCCGGTAAGCCACATCGCACAGACGAAAACTACACGAAGCGGATTCCTGGTATCTTTAAATTCTTTATCCAATTCACGCTTTTCCATCTTTGCACGATGATATTTAATATCCAAATCCCACTTCTTGAAAGTCTGGATTTCGTTCTGTTCCTGACTGATAACAACAGCCATTTCTGTTTCCTGCATCCATTTCAGCTTGCGTTTCAATTCCTGTGCTTCCTGCTGAGTGGCTGTTTTTATTCTAGCTTTCAGCTTTTTGATTTCTTCTTTCCAGTATTCCTGTACGTAATTGTACATACGAACACAAGTAACCTTATTCAGACAAACAAACATGGCTTTACCGCTTGTCCATAAATCTGAATAATGATTCACGAAATCACGAGCGATTGATTTTAATCTCGGTTCTGCTGTCAGCAAATGTATTTCTTTTGCAAATTCTGCTTCCAATTTGTCCTGCTGATCCACATCAAGGTCAGCATTTTCGATTGCATCCAGAATCTGCTCTGTAATTTCAGGGTTATGTAAATCCACAATCTTTTCGCCACGATTTTCATAATAAAGCGGAACTGTCGCACCATCCTCTACTGCTCTCTTAAAATCGTAAACAGAAACGTAACCACCAAAGGTACGGGCAGTAATATTGTCATTGGACAACAATGGAGTTCCGGTAAATCCGATACGTGCTGCTGTAGGCAGTAATTTCATCATATTATCTGCAAAAATACCATATTGGCTGCGGTGAGCCTCATCAGACATAATAATAATATCGTGGTCCGGATAAATCGCTTCCGCATTTGGTTTATTAAACTTCTGAATCAGCGTAAAGATAAAGCTTGGATTACCTTTCAGCTTCTGCACAAGGTCATCGCCACTTGTCGCAATAAACTGCGATGCTTTTGATTTACCAAGCAATCCACAGTTTTCAAAAGTATCACTAATCTGAGAGTTCAGTTCTTCACGGTCGGTCAGAATAACAAATGTCGGCGAACCTTCAAATTTTCTGCGCACTTTCTGTGCAAAAAATACCATAGAATAGCTCTTACCTGAACCCTGTGTATGCCAGAAAACACCCAATTTACCATCATTCAAATTTCTTGCTGCATAGGCTTTCATTGCCTCATTTACTCCAAGATATTGATGATTTCTGGCAAGGATTTTAGCTATATGTCCACCGGAGTGGTCATACAGAATAAAGTTTTCAAACAAATCAAGGAAGTTTTCTTTCTTGCAAATACCACGGAGCATTGTTTCAAGGGCAACGCTGCCTTGATCTTCTTCTGCAAGTCGCTTCCACTCATGGAAAAACTCATACTTACTGCCAAGAGTACCTACCTTCGCCTCTGTACCATTAGACAGCATAAGAAACGCATTGTAATAAAACAAATGCGGAATTGTATCCTGATAATCTGTATAATTGTCATCGTATGCGTTCTGCACATCGACTGTATTCTTTTTCAGTTCTACAAACAACAATGGAATACCATTAACAAAACCTACAATGTCTGTTCTGCGGCGATATAAATCACCATAGATTTTCAATTCTTTGATTGCAAGAAAATAGTTATTTTCCGGATTTTGAAAATCAATCACAGAAGCCTTCTTGGTTTCAGTTTTTCCATTCGGTTTCTTCACTGTTACAGGAATACCATCACGAATCAAAAAATATTTCTCCTCATTCACCTGCAACAAGGAAGAAGTGGACAATCTCTGTTCCAATATCTTCTGTACTTCAGAAATCTGACTGTCATTAATCCATGGATTCAGTTTTTTCAATGCTTCACGAAAGTATCGAGTAAGCAGTATTTCTTTGTAGCTTTCTCTACCGAAAGTGCCGTTTTTTCCTAAGATTTCTGTATTGTAAGCAAACCGAACATCCCAGCCCAGTTCATTGCGGAGCAGATTACCGGCACTTTCTTGAACAAGTATATTTTCGGAATAATCGTAGCTCATTATTTGAAACCTCCTTTACACCTCAAATTCTCCGTTCATAAGTTTTGGCAATAAGCGGTCACGAGCTTGTTCAGCTTTAATTATCGATTTTGATAGCGCTAATATTTTGTCAAAAATAGGTTTACAAAGTTCATTATATCTCTTTATCAAATCTTCTACAGGATATAGAACCTTGATACTACTGAATTTGGTTTTATTTACATTTGTCATCGTTGCACCATTGCTACCTACTCCATCAAGTAACGCTTTTATTCTTTTCATTGACTCATAAAAGAAATAAAGTTCATTATCGTTTTGTAAAATCACAGAATTAATCTGCTGATTGGTTTGGCAAGCTTCAACTGCTATATTCACTAAACCTACCGTTGCAATACATGACACTATAACTGAATTTACAGGTAAATATTTATTCTTCTGAGTATCTGCACCAACTTTAGTTAAAGTCTTTTCTGTTACTAAAGGAAACACGTTTCTGTGCATATCTGGAATTGTAACAAACGGAATGTTTCCACCGTAATATTCCGTTTTTGATGTTGATGGTGTTTTTCCTGTTATAACTTCACCAAATTCTTCAACTCGTTTATATCTCCATCCCTCAGGTACACCATCAACAACATCTACATCCTCGTATCCCGGAAAACGCAAATCCACAAACCATTCCTTATATAGACGCTGTGCTGCTTCTTCAAGCAGTTTTATTTGTTTTTGGTTGTTTTCGATGAGTTTATCATAGGATCTTAGTATATTACCTATTTTGTGCTGTGTTGCTAAATTAGGACAAGGAAAAGATAGACCTTTAATGTGCGCTGGGCTTATATTTGCTTGATTTGCAGCACCTCCTGCTTTAGCAGCAAGTTCAATTATCACCGTATCCTGAGAAAGATAATAATAAATATAGTTTATATCAGCCTCGGCATTATCCTTGATGGTTATTTTTCCTACACGCTGGTTTAATAATGTTTTGTCAGAATACTTTACTCTTGCAACACGACCTACTACAGATGCCCACTGATTAATATGAGATCCGGTCATAGCAATCAATACGTCGTCATAGGAAAGAATAAATTTATTTTGTTTTTCAGCCACCTCATTTGAAACGTATGTTAAGTCATCTAATGTTACGCAAGGAGGACTAATATTCTTTATTTTAATAATAGGTACACCTTTATCTACAAAATCTTTTGTTTTAAAAGCGAAACCAGAGAGTATATCAATGTAATCACCTAATAATTCTTCTTTATAACTCATAATCCCATCTCCTTCATATTTTTAGAGATGGTATCCATCAAATCATTGGATTCTGCTTGCAAAGATAAAAGCTCCCGATGAATCTCAGCCATGCGTTTTTCAAAATCCACACCGTCATCTTCCACAGGTGCTACACCTACATAAGCTCCCGGTGTCAAAGACCAGCCTTTTGCTTCAATTTCAGAAATATCGGCAACTTTACACAGGCCAAGAACATCACTATAAACACCATCACCGAATTTTTCATACAGCCAGCATGCTTCTTTTGCAATGGTGATTTCTTCATTCTTTTCTGCAATCATATTGTCATATTCAGCCTGAACACGCTTTTTATCATTACGGCCTACATTCTCTATTTCAATTTTAGCACGTTTCTGCAGGTCTTTCAGCTCGTCCATCAACTGATGCAGGATATCTTCAAAGGAATCATCGCCCAATACAGCTCTATATTCTTCCAATAACGCTGTGTACTTCGCCGTCTCTCCACGATAGAGCCATACAATCGCATTCATATTCTTCAGCTGCCACTCAGACCATTCATTCAGTGTGCGATCAACCACAGTGTAGTAGTTGCGGGCATCAATAAACAAAACTTTATCTTTAATAGCTTCGCTTTTACCCTTATCAAAGAACCACAGAGAACATGGCAGAGATTTTGTATAGAAGAAATTGTTACCTACACTGATCATTGCATCTACATGACCTGTTTTTACTAATTTCTGACGAATATCTTTGTCTTTTCCCTGGCTGTCTGTTGCAGAAGATGCCATGACAAAACCGGCACGACCACGCTCGTTTAGATAACTGTAAAAATAGGAAATCCACAAATAATTTGCATTTCCAACCTCTTTGTTCTTGTTAATTCCGGGCATACCAAATGGCAGACGTTTTGCGTTTTCGCAAGACTCTGCTTTTACTTTATCAACATTGAATGGTGGATTTGCCATAACATAATCGCAGCAACCATCCAGATTATGAACATCGTGATAGAAGCTGTTTGCTTCATCACCGGATTTAATAACGCCAGTCAATCCATGAACTGCCATATTCATCAGACACAGCTGTGCATTATATTCCACTTTTTCCTGTCCATAGAAAGTCATGGCGCTGTTCGCATTCATGCCGGATTGATTTACAAAATCGCCGGACTGAATGAACATGCCACCAGAACCGCAAGCAGGGTCAAGCAAGATACCGCTCTTTGGTTCAATAATATTTACAATCATTTTTACCAGTGATTTCGGTGTGAAGAATACACCATCATCAGATGCGATGTTTTTTGCAAACTTGTTGAGAAAGTATTCGTAGATACGACCAATAATATCGCCGCCTACCTCATCCAATGCACTGTTATTAAAGATACGAAGAAGTTCAGACAGCAGTTCATCGGAGAAATCTGTATAACTCTTTGGCAATACACCTGTAAGTTGTTCACTCTGATCTTCAATCAGCTGCATCGCATTATTTACAACCTCACCCAGACTGGTCATAGGCTGTCCATCTTTATTAAATAATCCTGCAGCTGAAATATCATCAGGGAGATTCAGTAAGTAGTCGTACTGTGCCTCTTTCGGTAAAAAGAGCGCACTTTTAGCAGCAAAGTCACTTGCTTCTACAGGCATAACTCTGCCACCACGAGACGGACGATTTTTCAAAATCTCCGCTTCTACCATTTTAAATCTGCTGTATGCATAACGCAGAAAAATTAATCCCAATACCGGCATACAGTACTGATTGGATGTCAGCTTTGAGCCTGCACGTAGCAAGTCCGCTGATTCCCATAATTCTGCTTCTAATTTACGAATGTTTATCATCTTATTATTCTCCCAAATTATTTTCTATGATACTCTAAGATTGCCTATTTTATGTAAGCAAATCCTTGCTAACCAGTTCTGAAAGCGTTCTGCTTCTTAGAGTGTCCAATTTTTCATTATATACTCAACTTCTTCTCTCTAAATTCTGTAATCTATGTTGTTATACCTTATATCATTTTTTCTTCTTCAGTTCCTTCGCAACTTCTTTTACACTTTCCAAATAAGCCTGTTCCACCGGAGATAATGTAATCTCCTGATATTTTCGATATTCAGCCTTTGCTTTTTCTAAAGCCTGCTTATGGCTGACAGTACCGGCACCTTCAAGCAATTTGCGATTTCCCGAAGACAGCACCATATCAAGCTGTTTTACATAATCATGCATATACATCGGCTTATGTTCAATGGCATTGATTTCTGCCAAATCAAAATAACCGGATACAAGATTGTTTAAGATTTTTAGTTCATTTTCCTGCAAATAGTTTTTCGCAATACCAATATCTTTTAATGCCGGCAATTCCCCGGAAAATGAAGTAAGCCCCATAAATGGTTTCTCTGCATCTGCTCTTTCATAAATCACTTCAGCGGCAGTATGTCCATGTGCTGCATAATGCAATTTATTTTGCACAATTTTAAAGAATTTTACTGATTCATCACTGCGTGGATCATAGTCAACACTTGTTGCGTACAAATCAAGTACCTGACGATACAGCACCTTTTCAGAGGAACGAATATCTCTTATGCGATCAAGTAATTCTTTCCAATAATTCCCGCCAGCATTCCCTTTCAGTCGTTCGTCATCCATAGCAAAACCTTTAATCATGTACTCTTTCAGCACATTTGTTGCCCAAATTCTGAACTGAACGCCTCGCTGAGATTTCACACGATAGCCAACAGAGATAATAACATCAAGGTTATAATAATCTACGTTATATACTTTCCCGTCTGCGGCAGTTGTTGCGAAATTTGCAACAACTGAATTTCGCTGCAACTCGCCTTCTTCAAAAATCTTCTTGATATGTCTAGATATTGTAGATTTATCTCTCTGAAACAGTTCAGCCATCTGATCAAGAGATAACCAAACTGTTTCTTCCTGCATATTTACATTTATTTTTGTCAAACCATCATCTGTCTGATAAATAATGATTTCTCCATAATTATTCACAGCACTTCTCCTATCTTTTAGACCTTATCTCTATTATAAAACAATTTATCTATCTTTGACAAATCACACTAAATGGTGTGAGACTCCAAAAGCAGACCTTCTTATTTTTTCAGTATCACGAATACAATCTTTTCAATCGTACTCAATCCTAAAATAATCAAGATATTCCTTATATCTATCCTGCGCAGCAAGGCAGGTATCCGTCAGATAACCATTTTCCTTGCCCCACTCTTTTAAGCCGCGATAGTAAAACATTTTCAGATTATCCTCTATAATAAACGGAACAATATTATATTTCAGGCACTCTTTAAACATAATCAGCCTGCCAACGCGTCCATTGCCATCCTGAAACGGATGAATCCTTTCAAAACGCACATGAAAATCTAGAATATCTTTCAACGTCTTACTCTTTTTCGCATTATACCTTGCCAAAAGCGCTCGCATCTGCTCGCTAACCTCTTCCGGCAAAGCGGTATCTCTGCCGCCAACCTCGTTCGGAAGTTTTTTATAATCCCCGACAGCAAACCAATCCTTACGCGCATCACTCGTGCCGGTTTTCAAAATAAAGTGCAATTCCTTAATCAGCTTTTCGGATAAAGCAGTCTTTGCCTTATCTATAAGCAAATCAATACAGCGAAAGTGATTAGCAGTTTCTATAACATCATCCACGTTCAAAACTTCATTTTCCACACCAATCGTATTCGTTTCAAAAATATAACGCGTCTGCTCATGTGTCAGTCTGCTGCCTTCCATATGATTAGAATTATAGGTCAACTCAATTTGCGTTTTATGATAGATGCCGCCTGCATATCTGCTTGCTTTTTCTTCCTGCAGAACATTTAACAAGCTACGCTCGCTCTGCTTATTCTTATTAACACGCTCTGGTTTTACTGCCGTTTCCGGAATACTCCATACTCTGCCATGCAGTTCTGCTCCCTGCACACGTCCCTGCGCGCAATAATTACGCACGCTGCGCTCAGAGAGCTGCCATTTTTTTGCCATCTCGGCTACAGAACTATACTGCATCTGCTCACCTCCGTTAATATCATTTTTATAATAATAGTATAACACGCCCAAGGTTAAAAGCTCAATTACTTTACAAAATGTTCCTTAATGGCATAGCAACGAAAAATGAAACCATAAAATGTAGCTTATCACCATTTCATGAGGCTATTTTCAGTACTCCGCCACCATTTCATGAGCCTATTTTTAGTACTATATCACTATTTCATGAGCCTATTTTCAGTACTCCATCACTATTTCATGAGCCTATTTTTAGCACTTCACTACAATTTCATGAGGATATTCCCGTTACAAGCACAACAAAGGGACTGCTACACTAAACGCATCAGCTTATGCAGCAGTCCCCTTTTAGCTTCTCTTTACTGCTTCAGCAGCTCTTTTTCTTCCAGATAAACTGCCAACAGCTGCGCAACCTTATTCACCAGCTTCAGGCAATTCTTTAAATGCTCACGTGTGTTGAACTCGTAAGGCATCAAATCACCACAAGCACAGGAGCCAAACTCTTTCGCAAAGCGCTCATGAAACTCCAGCGTCAGCGGATAAATCTCTGCCAAAGGCTTGTCGCTTGGCTGATTGCGTCCCGCCAGCGTGCTGATAACCATTACGCAGCCTGCCATCGCGCCACACAAATCGCGTGCATGACCAATGCCGCCGCCAAAGCCGGAGCATAGGCGAAAAGCGTTATCATCAATATCTACGCCTGCCTCCTTGCGGAAGGTTTCTACAATTGCTTCGCAGCAGTTATAGCCGCTCTTGAAATTGTTGCCTGCTGCCATACCGATTTTTTCGCTGAATTCACTCATGCTTTTCTCCTCCTTATACAGCAATGTAATAATGCTTACTTTTCATCGTTATCACTTTCCGTTGCATAAGGCCAGCCGCTCATGCCGCCCTCCAGACTATAAACATTACTGAAGCCGCGGGCGCGCAGGATAACCTCCGCTTCGTAGCCACGCAAATCAATCTGGCAGGCTGTTACGACCTTCTGCTCTTTAGCCAGCTCGCTGATATCAGCATTCCGCAGTGTATCAAGCGGCAGATTTACTCTTGACGGTATCCCGGCAATACGCTTAGCTGCCACCTCTGCAGGTGTGCGCACATCTACAAATAAATAGTCATCCTGCTCTCGCTGCTTCTCAAATTTTACAGGGTTAATACTGCGCAGCTGTCCGTCCAGCTTATTTTGCAAAACATTGGCCGCTGTCGCAATGTTCTCTATCGGCGTATTAAACGGAGGTGCATAGGCGAGGTCCAGTCCCGACAAATCCTCCAGCGTTGCGCCCAAGGAAATAGCCGCCGCCAGCGTATCAATGCGCTTCGCTACGCTCGCGCCCACAGCCTGCGCTCCCAGCACACGGCCGCTGCCCTTTTCTGCCAGCAGCTTCAGCACAATACGCCCCACGCCCGGCATATAGCCCAAACGGTCCAAGCCAGGTACAACTACACTTGCAAAGTCAAGCCCTGCCTGCTGCGCCGTGCGCTCATTCAGGCCGGTTGCTCCAGCCTCCTGCGCAAAAAAGCGGCAGGCTGCAGTCCCCATAACTCCGGGATATTTTTTCTGTGCCCCACAGATATTGTCTGCAATCACGCGGCCATGCTTGTTGGCAGTTGAACCCATAGGCACAAACACCTTGGCTTTGCTGACACGATGAGTATTTTCTGCGCAGTCACCGCCGGCATAAATAGCGCTGTCGCTCGTCTGCAAATATTCGTTGACCGCAATACAGCCGCTGGGCCCTATAGCAAGACCTGCCTCACGCGCCAGCTCTACGTTCGGACGCACGCCAACAGCAACAATAACAAGCTGCGCCGGTATTAACCGTTTATCCGTCTGCACGCCGGCCACTCTGCCATTTTCTACAGCAAAGGCTCCCGCCTTTTCCTCCAGATAAATATCCAGCAACGGATTTTTCGTATCTCGCAGCAGCAATGCACCCATATCCTCATCCAGCAGCTGCGGCAGCAATCTGTCCTGCTGCTCCAGCACGCTGGTATGCAGGCCGCGACGCACAAAGGCTTCTGCTAACTCCAGACCGATAAAGCCTGCGCCAATGATAACTACGTCCCTCACGCCGCCTTCAGCAATTTCCTTATCCACTGCCTCAACATCCCAAGGGAACCAGAAGCTGTGAATACCTGCAGCATCTGCATTAGGCAAGGGAAGCTTCACCGGCGTGCTGCCTGTTGCCAAAACCAGCACATCATAAGCCAGCTGCTTTTGCTCGCCATTTTCTACATAATGCACACATTTATGCTCTCTGTCGATTTTCTGCACATTGCAGCCGCAGCGGGCATCTACGCCCTTAACAGCTGCAAAATAAGAGCTGTCACGCAAAGTACCCTGTGGCGTATGGTCAAAGATGTTCATGCTCTTAACCTCACCGCTGATAAAATAAGGGAAGCCACACGCTCCATAGCTCAGCTGCGGTCCTCGCTCTAAGACAATAATCTCTGCTTCTGCATCCAGCCTGCGTAAGCGCGCTGCTGTTTTCATACCGGCAGCCACACCGCCGACTATTACTACACGTTTACTCATAATGTCACCTCCAGCTTATAAGCCGACGTTTTCTTACTATTACGAAATTTTTCTAATCAAATAGCTCCGTCAGCAAAATATTCCCCTACCTTCATTATAGCAAAACAGCCTGCGAAAGCAAGGCTCTGCAGACTGTTTAGGAAAATTATTATATGTTATTTTGCTTCGTAAACGCTCAGCGCCTCCAGCGCCAGTGCATAGCCGGCAAAGCCAAGGCCGCAGATTTGGCCTACACAGCCTGCCACCGTCACCGAATGATGGCGGAACTCCTCACGCTGATGGATATTGCTGATATGCACCTCGATAGCAGGCAGATTGACCGCCTTCAAGGCATCGAGAATCGCCACGCTGTAATGCGTGAACGCAGCAGGATTGATAACAATACCATCGAACTTGCCATAGGCCTGCTGAATCGCCGTCACGATATCGCCCTCATAGTTGCTTTGCAGCAGCTCCACCTGCACACCCAGACGGTCAGCCGCCGACTGGATATAAGCACACAGGCTGTCATAATCCTCACGTCCATAAATATTTTTTTCGCGAATGCCCAGCATGTTGATGTTAGGCCCATTCAAAACTAAAA
>OIZA01000681.1_pt1 | contig 15481 bp, 18 predicted proteins | sample 1588381 | NCBI WGS metagenome assembly OIZA01 (sample SAMN03283277) | human gut metagenome | biome: human-associated habitat; material: feces | host: Homo sapiens | place: Peru | collected 2012 | reverse complement strand
GGTTATAATAGAATAAATATATAAGGGCTAGTAAAGGTTTCGACAGGGATTTTGAAGTATCGGAAGCGAGCAGCGGTGCGGAACCGCTATAAAATCCGCAAACAAAATTAACTGACAACAATAAAGTTGCTTTAGCAGCCTGATTTAGGCTGCTCATCCGACCCGGAAGCACCGCGATCCGGTAAGGGTGTCATTTAAGCGGTGAACGTGAACAGGGGCGCGCTCCTGCCCCTGTCACGGCTTGGGAGCTACCGAACACACGAGTTTGACATTTAACGCTTGTGTGAGGGAATTTAAAGAAATGTCTGCGCTCGGAGATGCCGGTATGGATTGATTTTTGGACAGGAGTTCGACTCTCCTCGCCTCCACCAAACAGGTATTGGACGAACACCTTATTTTTCAAAGGATATTTTGTAACAAGGGTGGAAATCTGATACAAAAGCAAACGCTGCCGCAGGTGATCCTACGGTAGCGTTTTTGTCTAAACGCACATTTTTATTTTATCCTCCTTTGCGGTACAATGTTCATTGCAAGGAGGAATTTTTTATGGAAAAATACATTACGGGTGAACGCACGGGGATGAAATATGAGTTGGTCGGTGATTATTACCTTATCGCCGGAGATGATGAGCCAGAGGAAATAGAGACGCCAATCGGGATATGGGGAAAACGACACCACGAGTTTATCCGCCGCAACAAACGAATTACTTTGTCAAGTCTGCAAATCAGCGGCAAGTTAAATGGTTATCTTGCCGATATTGACCGTCAGGCTGAGGAAATGTTCGAGCTATTGGTAAATCAGATGGCTACGGCAGAGGGTATAACAGAGCAACTGAAAGCCACCGACCAAATGGTATGGGTCGGCAGAATGAACAATATACGAAATCGAGCTATTGAGATCGTAAACAGTGAACTTATATGCAGATAAATGCATATGACTATATATAAAAAACAAGCATAAATGTAAAAGACTCCCATCTCGCCGGCAAGCGTAATCCGTTGAGGTGGGAGCCTTTATCCTTTCTGTGGTCTTAGTCTTCCTCTGAATAGTTACAATTTGAGCATTCCCAAATATCTCCATCCCAGTGTAAACATCCAGCACATTCGGGACATGGACGAACGTCTTCATCGTCTTCTTCTAATTCTCCAGAACAGCATGGACAATGACTGTATTCAGATTCATCGTACACATTATCGCAAAATGGGCACATCTGCATAATTCACACCTTCTTTGTTACAATATATTTGCCGGGTAAAGCACACCAGCCAGGTGTGCTTTATTCGTTCTCATTCCTAAGCTACAATAAGAGGAGTAATTGGTCTGACAGCACCTCCTTTGGACTAACAACGTCCGGCAAAGAAACAGTCAGCCATCCTCTTGTTGCAGCGTTCGGTTTAGGCAGATTGAACTACTCATAAACCTTTGTGAAACGTTCGGGTCACTCAACAAACAGAATCGGCAATAAGTAAAAGATGTATACCAATTACAAATACTATTTGGAGGTTACATATGAACGCTGTTGGAATTGATGTTTCCAAAGAAAAGAGCATGGTTGCAATCATGCGACCGCTCGGTGAAGTGGTCGCTGCGCCCTTTGAAGTGGGTCACACCGCTACAGAACTAAATGAGTTGGCAAAATTCATTTTAAAGATTAGCGGTAAAACCCGTGTGGTTATGGAGTATACAGGCGTTTACTTCGAACCCATTGCTATGGCACTTTACGATGCCGGTCTTTGTGTTTGTGTTGTGCATGCACAGCTTATTCACAATTATGGGAACAACACAATACGAAAAGTAAAAACCGACAAAGCCGATGCAATTAAAATTGCAAATTATGCATTAGACAATTGGGACAAATTAAAGCCATATACCCCTATTGATGAAATACGTCGTCAACTAAAAGCTTACTCCCGTCAATACCGTAAATTCAACAAACTGAAAACTATGCTGAAAAACAACCTCATTGCATTGACCGATTCTACGTTTCCCGGTGTTGACGAGCTGTTTTCGTCTCCACCGAGGAAGTCTGACGGTCACGAAAAATGGTTAGATTTCGCAATGAAGTTTTGGCACGCAGAATGTGTTTGCTCTTTATCTCAAAAAGCTTTTACCGAGCGTTACAGAAAATGGTGTCATAAAGCAGGATACTATTTCCTTGAAAGCAAAGCAGAAGATATTTATGCTGCCGCTTGCGGTCACATCGGCTTGCTTCCAAAAAACGAGAATACAAAACAACTTGTGTAGCAAACCATAATCCAACTGACAAGTATTTGTTCATCGCTTTCAGTAATTGAGAACAATATGAACCCCGTACGAACTATGGGATTTGAACGTCTCAACCGCATATCGCAAGGACACAAGATAACCGTCAAGTACGCGTTTTCCATTACGGTGTAAAGATTTTGATGAAATAAACGTACGGAGGAACAAACAAAATGAAAGAAGCAAAGACCATCTACGAACAGCTCGGAGGTACATACCGCGAGGAAAAAGGCAGCCTCATACCCGACTTGGAGCTACCCGAACAGAAGCCCATCGGCAAATACGGAAAGATGCATCTCGACTATCTCAAACAGCACCGTCGCGGAAGGTACTCCGCTCTGCTCGGTGAAGGACAGCTCAATGTCTACCTTGCCGACTTGGACGAACAGGCACAAGAAATGCTGTCCTCTCTGACAGTAGAGCTTGCCAAGACTCAAGGCATTGACGAACACCTCAAGGCAACTGATCAAATGCGTTGGGTGCAGATGATGAACAATGTTCACAGCTCTGCCGAAGAAACCGTAATGCGTGAACTGATACTCGCATAAACCGAAAGCAAGGGATGTTCCCAAGCGGTTCACCCCTTGCTTTTATAAATTTTTTATGAAAGTTTTGATTTTGCTGTTGAATTTTACGAAGAATTAGTGCATAATAAATACAGCAGAAACAAAGAAGGAGGAATTTATGATGCCAAACATTAAACCCGTATCAGATCTGCGTAACTATAACGAGGTACTGCGCGATATCGCCGTTGGCGAACCCGTATTCCTCACCAAGAACGGTCGCGGCAGATACGCCATCGTCGATATGGAAGAATTTGAAAAGACTCAGGCGACGCTCAAGCTGATGAGCGAACTTGCCAAAGGTGAAGCTTCTGCTAAAGAAAAAGGATATATTGATATCTCGGAGGTCGAAGCGCTTCTGGGGGTAAGCAATGGCTAAAATCAATTTTACACCCGACGCCCTTGAGGATATGAAAGAGATCAAAGCGTATATCACCGACGAGCTGTGCAGCGAGCAATCTGCAATCAACACGATTGAAAAGATTATGAAGCGCATCCGTCAGCTTGGAGATTTCCCCGAAATCGGTGCGCCGCTTGCCTCTATCATCAGCCTTGAAGTGCCTTACCGCTTCCTTGTCTGCGGCAACTACACCGCATTTTACAAGGTCGAGGGCGACGAGGTTCACATCATCCGTGTTCTCTACGGCAGACGGAACTTTATGCAGATACTTTTCGGAAAATCATACGACGAATAAATGATTTTTCGATTTGGAGGCATACGTATTTTATGCGTATGCCTCTAAGCAAAATATGACAATTAAATGATTACATAAAGGATTAGATTATTATGAAAATAGCATTTGAAAAATGGTTAGATGAAAATGAAATACCGGACGAAGCCATAACTCTTTTTGAAGAATCAATTCGTTGTTATAAGATTTCGGCATATAGATCAGCTTTTATTATGTCGTATATAGCATTTCAAAACATTCTAAAAACAAGAATGATAAAAGCAACTAACACGCCTACTGGAATTCCTACTACTTGGTGGACAAATATCTGTAGGGAGCTTGGAGATGATGATAAATGGGATAATGCTGTAGCTGAGTCTGTAAAGAGATGCACACCAGATCGTGTATTTCTAATTACAGGTTCTACTGTATCAGAATACGAGGCATACAGAGTAATTCGTAACAAGTGTGCTCATGGTAAGACTGGGAAAATTGATCATTATCATGTGGAAGGTTTTTGGAATTTTGTTCAGGAAAACTACTATAAATTTGTTATCAATGGCGGAAAAGCTGGATTGCTTCAAGAGATTAAAAATCATTATGACCGTACGATTACTGCTCCCGGAACCGATGTATCTTACATCATAGATCGTATAAAAAGCGGAATTCTTGATGTAGATCTTTATGAATTAATAAAAGAGTTTTATGAGTTTTGCGAACAGGACTCTAAAATATTTGGCTATTTCTTTTCACAAAACAATGGCAAAATTGATTTATGGGACAAGATAGTAAACGAGTCAGATGATAGAATCCAAAATGCTGTCATTAAATACATAATGCTTGAAAAAGAGCATAAGGTGTGTGATTTTGTTGGGCGTTATCCTTCAACTGCGGATATGTTTCTTGCAGAGTCGGGATTTGCGCGGAAATTATGGACGGGGCTTCTCGAAGATTGTAAATATGATCACGAGGGTTTTTGGACTCTATTGGAAAGAATAATTGTCAATGGATTAGTACCCGAAAAAGAAAAGGCAGACTTTGATAATTTGATATTCAAAAGTGTCGGAAAGCATTTCCCGAAGGAGAAAGTCGATATTCTCTGCCAAACGGGGTACTTTGAAAAATTGAAAAAGCGTCTTTTCGATTCTTCTAATTATGACTATCCTAATGGTATAGTATATGCAAACTCAATTGTGATCCCGTTCGTTAACTATATCAATACATTTGGATTGGATAAAGATTCAGTTGCTTGCATTAATCAAGTCTTTTCATTTGCAACATTTGGTCAGTTTCATGATGCTATATGCAATGTGATGAAAAAACATGAGCGATTGTCCGAGTATCAGCAAATTGCTGCAGAAAATGATTTGAACGATTGTAGTGATAAGTTTACTGATACGGAGTAACCCCCTAAAACGCAAAAAGCGATACTTGCTTGATTAAGTATCGCTTTTATTGTATGGTTATTTATACTTTACCCCTTGACCATTGTACCAAAACAGAAAAGAGCGACCGAGAAACCGAGGGAAACCACGGTTGAATCGGTTGATATTGTCCCTGCCAAGTTACATACACATACGCCGATCATCGCACCCGTAGCGAAGATTCGGGTGAATTCTTTGCGGACGGTAGATAAAAAGGTGGTTCGCTGTGCGTTCTCCTTTCCATCTGCCGTTATGGGAGAATCGACCGGTAAACCGAGAAGGTCGATAAGCTTATCCAAATGCTCGTCACAAGGCTTTGACAATCCACGTTCCCACTTGGAAACCGCCTTTCCCGAAATGCCGAGCTTTGCCCCAAGCTCCGCTTGTGTCAGACCACGTTCCTTCCTTTTCTGCAATATCAGATCACATATATTTTCCATGTAAACCTCCGTAAACCGTTTGGTTGATTATAGTATTAACCAAATCTTGCAAATTAAAAGCCGAGAGCGACCAAACGGTTACTCTCGGAGGTGTTTTCTTACAATTTCTTTTTGACAACGCAGTTTTCAAGCATTTTCAAATGCCGCATCAAATATACTTACTCGCCTGTAAATTGAACAGCTCGGCATATTTTCCATTCTGCTTCAATAGCTCAAAATGCGAGCCTTGTTCGATAATGTGCCCGTCACCGATGACGAGGATCTTATCGGCAAGAGTGGTATTGGAGAGGCGGTGCGAGATCGTGACCGAACTCTTGCCCTCACTCAAATGATAGAGCTGTTCGAAGATTCTATCCTCGGAGATCGGGTCAAGCGCGGCGGATGGCTCATCGAGGATCATATACTCGCTATCCTTGAAGTACGCACGGGCAAGCCCCACGAGCTGCCATTGACCGCCCGAAAGGTCTTTGCCGTTGTCTGCATAGTAACGTCCAAGAACGCTGTCATATCCGTTCTCCCAATCCTTGATAACCTCGCTTGCGCCGCTGATATCGCAAGCTTTTTTCAGCTTTTCATCATTGAACCTCTCATCGAAGTCAGAGAGCGCAATGATCTCGCGGAGAGGTAAGCAGTAAGTAACGTAATCTTGGAATAGGACACCGAACACCTTACGTACAGCATAAATATCATACTCCTTCAGATCTATGCCGTCGAGTTTGATACAGCCTTTCTCGGGATCGTAGAAACGGAACATCAGCTTGATGATTGTGGATTTTCCTGCACCGTTAAGCCCTATCAGACCAATTTTTTCATGTGGATCAATGGTGAATGAGCAATCCTTCAACACGTACTGTTCTGCATTGGGATAGCGGAAAGATACGTTGCAAAACTCAATTTTCGGGTTATTTGAAGGCTTTAGCGTTCCGCTCTTCTCAACCTCGGGCTCAATATCCATAAACTCTTGCAGCTCGATCAGGCGGGTGTTATCGTTGAGAAACTTATTAACCTTATTCATCAGCATTTGAGATTGGCTTCGCAATCGGGATACCATGCTGAGATTGTATTGTAGATCACCTATACCGATGTGCTTATTTACAACATCAAACACCGATACTGTCAGCACCAAAAATTCGCTGGATACGTTGATGATCATAATCAGAGTATTGATGACATTGTGCTTGATGTCCTCTGTCTTATTGATTTTATAAAGCATCTGCCAAGTTTCCTTATATTTGCCAATGAAGTAAGAACCGATATTATTCAGTTTTACTTCAAATTGAACGTTATCGTTGAAGAATACATCGCGGTAATAATCCTTTTTTCGATTATCGCGTAGCTGTTCTTTTTCCATTTGAAGCTTACGCTCGGTACGCTTTTTGTTGTAGAGCATAAACGGAATCAAAAGAACGAGCGTAACAATTCCGAGCCAGCACTTGTATGTGCAAACAATAATCAGCGTTGCAACCACGTTGATGAATGCAGAAATGATATCAAATACAAGCCAAGACATATTCATCATCGTAAGGAAGTTATTCCTTGCGTGTCTTACCTTATCACCCATTTTTGCAGAATCGAAGAAAGATAGATCCATTCGTGAGGTCTTATCCATCATCTGTTCTTCGATATAAAATTTCAATTCGTCACTATATCGGTCTTGAACGTAATTGTCGAATTGGTCTATCAAGTAGGTGGCTAATTGCAGGGCGATATAAATGACCAAACATACGATTACGGTCTGCTTACTGTTTCCAAAATCTACAATTCCGTTGAGGACCTCTTTCCACAGCCATAGATTCACAAGCGGTATCAGCGTTGTGAACATTAAAATAATAAGCTTCATAGAGAAATAAAATTTTGATGCAAGGAAACAGGTTTTAATGCCGAACCAAACGTTTTTGAAAAGTCCGGAAAAGAAAGTCTTTATCTTATTCATATCATTCCACCTCCTTTACCGTGTACTTTTCGCGTTGGAGGTTATAGAGCTTGGCATACAGACCGTCAAGCGCAACAAGCTCGTCATGGGTGCCTTGCTCTGTAATTTTTCCTCCGTCAAGCACAATGATTTTATTGGACATTTGGGCACTTGAAATACGGTGTGAGATCATAATACCGGTCTTGCCGTCGGATATGGATTCAAAGTTCTTGAATATTCGGTCTTCCGCTTCGGCATCAAGTGCGGCAGAAGGCTCGTCAAAGATGATAATGGGGGCGTTTTTGAAATAGGCGCGGGAAAGCGCGATCTTCTGCCATTGTCCTTTGGAAAGCTCTGTTCCTTTATCGGCAAATTGGCGAGTCATAAAGGAGTCAAGTCCGTTTTCAAGCTTTGGCTTTATATCCTCATATACACCGCTTTGCGTCAAAACGCTCTCAATTTCATCGCTGTTATCCATACGCTCAAGAGAAGACAGCGCGATATTTTCTCGCAAGGTCAGCGGGTACTGCACAAAGCTTTGGAACAGTGCCGAAAACAACTTCCGTACATCACGCATATCGTAATCAGACATTGGATAACCGTTGATCAGAATTCGTCCCGACTCGATTTCATAAAGACCAAGCATCAGTTTGATGATCGTGGATTTTCCCGAACCGTTAATACCGACAATCGACAGCTTACCCCCTTTATTGAGCGTAAAAGAAACTCCGGTCAGCACATATTTATCGGTATGTGGATACTTAAAGCATACATTATCAAAAGTGAGGCTTTCAAAGGTTTCAAGCTTTCGAGTACCGCCCGTTTGTTCCGTTTTTATTGCGAAGAATTCAAACAGCTTGCCCATCAGATCGGATATACGACTTACTACGTCTGTAGTCAGCCAAGTAACGCGCCAAAAAGAATTTGAAACGCTGTGAGCAAATCCGATATAGAGTGCAACGTCACCAATACCAATCGCACCGTTTATCGCTTTGTATATTACATAAGCAATAAATACGATCTCTCCGCTCCTTCGGAAAAGCTCTATGCCGAGTGAGCCGTGGAGCACCTTCTTGTCAAGTGCTTTATTGGCTTTGATATAGTCCTTTTTTTCTTCCTCGTACCGAGCCTTAATAGCATCGGTCAGATCGTACATTCTAACGTCTTTTGCAGGCCAAGCATCGGTGAGCATCCAGCGGTAGTAATGGAATTTGCGAACATCGGGGGCTGTTTTTTCACGCAGTTCTTCCGACTTGCGGGCGTAATATTCGTTGAATATAATGCTCGGAATTGTAAATGCCAAGAACATCAACGAAAAGCCAAGTGAGAATACTGCGAGTGTCGTAAATGCAACAACGAAGGTGTACAGGAAAGATATAATATCGGTAAGACGAAATATTAAGTACACGGATGTGAATTCCATATACCTTACTTCGTCAATCTGATCCTTTCCCTTGGAGGAATCAAGAACATCCATAGGCAGTTCCGAGAGCTTTTCCACTAATCGACATTGGTACAAGTGCCTTGCCTTTTGGTCAATGGTGCTTTTCACCAAATCTTTTGCGGAGGCAATTCCTTGGTTCACTACCAAAGAAAGACCGTATATGATAACCACCGCAAGCACCTTTTCTATTTCGGGTGTTGCCATGGTCAATGCATCCAAAACGTATTTCAGCAAAAACGCAGACAACAACGGGAATGACGTCGTAATCAACATCAATGCGAAATACAGAAAAATCATGAACTTGCTTGACTCAAAGATCAGATTCCAAGAGTAAGCAAAAGATTTATAAGCCAATCTCAATCTATTCATTCGCATCATCTCCGTGCATTTCAAAGAAGTCATCGGTTGTACAATTTAATATTCTCGCAAGATGTGGCAGAAAGATAATATCTGGATAGCAGGTGTTTTGTTCCCGCTTGCATACCGCTTGCGCAGAGACACCGATCAGCTTGCCGAACTCCTTTAGTGACAGATTGTTTTCGTTGCGGTATGCCTTAATTTTGTCCGCAATCGTTATATGATAAGTCGGCATACTCATATCACACCACCGCCTTTCACCATATTGATCTTTCGCATACGGTTGATAAGTGCCATCAGCTCTTGCTTTCGAGGTAGGTCAAGGAATCTTTCGCAGGTCGTGAAGAATGAAGAATAGAGAAAATCAATTCCTTTTTCATCAATCCGTGCATACAGATCGTTGACCTTCTTTTCAATATCTATCTTTCTGTCGTTGTTCGACACCTCCAAATAACGAAGCATAAAGCCAAGCGTGTCAAGCTGACGGGGAGAAACAATGTCGTGAAGTCCGCGCACGTCGATCTTTTCGTCACCGATAATGACAAATCCCATATCCGAAACCTCAAGCTTTTCCGTGCCGCTACCCTCGGGATAAGAAGAAAAACGGTCTGAATAAAGAGTTCTGCATTGTTGCCAATTTGCGGGCGATGGAAATACCGATGTTACGTTATAGGTACTACAAATATTCTTTGACTTATCGGTTACATCGTGAATTAGATAATCCTCCATCATATAGATCTTATCTGCGACGGAGAGATATTCACCGCTTCCACCAATAACAAGAATGGTGGAAACGCCGTGCGTTTTGTGAAGCTCGTTGACTCGGTCGGTAAATGGCGTTATCGGCTCTTTTTCGATAAGCTCCTTCATCATGCGGTCGCGGATCATAAAGTTGGTAGCACTTCTATCCTCGTCAATGAGCAATAGCTTGGCATCAGAGTCAACTGCCTCCATAATATTAGCTGCTTGCGAGGTCGAACCAGATGCGTGATCGGTGGAGAAATCGCTTGTATCACCGCCCGGCAACCACTTAATAAACGGAGAGATATTGACGTGCTTCACGCTTCGACCGTCCTCTGCTGATATGGTAACCGCGCTTTCGTCCGTAATGCACAGCTCACGTCCGTCCCCGAGCGCGTGGTCATAGATACCTACGGAAATAGCATCAAGCAGGGTGGATTTGCCCGAATATCCACCGCCCGTGATGACGGTAACACCCTTCTTGATTCCCATTCCGCGCACACCGCAAATCTCAATTTCATCATCGGGAGTAGATCTGAACGGAATCGCATCAAGCATCGGCAGATCCGTTCCTTTGGCGCGCGGCAAGATGCTGCCGTTGGCTACAAAGGCGCAATAGTCGCTATTTTTCAGCCATTCTCTGATAGCCGATTGCTTTTTGTCAAGCTCTGTGGCTTTCCTTAACCCATCGACATCGAAATCCAAGACAAACCGATCAACTGCTTTGGGCAGATCTTTACACATCATTTGGAAGGTTTTTCGAAGCTTCTTTAGCGGAAACTGAACTTGGATTCTGATACACAGGCACATTAGCGGTGGACGTGATATTCCGTCACTCAATAGATAGACGGTTGAACCCGAACCGTTCGTATAATCCTTTTGCGGACACAGAGCAAAATACGCTGTGTTTCTTTTTATGATCTCTCCACCCGGCGTACACAAATAATACTTGCCGTTTTCGTTATCGGGACGGCTACGGTTATACAATTCTGCATTGAGCTCATCAACGTATTTCTTGAAAGCGCGGAGGCAAAAGTCGGCTTCTACACTCTCAGTGGATTTATCGGGAACATCAATTCCAAGTGTGGTGCAAGGAATACTGATCACCACCGTTGGCTTATCCTGCGCAAGCTTGTGCGTGGTAGAAATATCGAATCCAATGCTTTCGTTGTAATAAGTTGAACTGTAATCGACATAAGGCTCCATTGTCGGATGTGCGGGATCTTCGATGATCATACTCCCTTCATACATCGCCTTGTATGTTGTCGTGTTAGGCTCCATAGATAATATTTTGTTTTTTAATCTCTTCATGGGCATCCCCTCTTTCATTTTTCAAAATTGTCGTAATTGCGGTCATCATAAAAAATTCTCCTTTCGGTTTTGCTGAATTTTCCGTTTGACTCATATTCGAGGGCTTTCCACGAAAAACAAAAAGCACCCCTACGGGTGCATAAAGCTATACGTTCGCCAAAGATGTTTCAGGCAAACAAAAAACACACCCGAGATCGGATGTGCATCAAAAAACTATACAAACCTTGCGTTCAGCATACCGCAGGCGATACATATGACATCCGATAAATATAAGTGTTCATCATAATAATCGCCTCCTTTGGCTGAATTTGTAATTTGATTACGCTAATAGTGTAGCACATTTTCGGTTGATTGTCAATTAGGCTTGGAAAAGTTTTCGTCAACCGTTGGTTTATGTACAATATATCATGTCTCTGTAGTAGATAGACGGGGCACGACAGCAATACGTCACACCCCGCTTTTTATTTTCAGTCTTGCATAGCTCGACGCAAATTCTGCTGATTCATTCTGTCGATAATGCTATTCATACGATCAAATAATTCGTCTATTTCAATTTCGGACAATGGAGCAAATGAAGTTTTATGAAAAGGGCTTGGGTCTATAAATTGTGCCATTTTACACAGACCTTGTATTGCTCGATATTCAGCTAAAGCTATATTGTATCCATCTTCAATATGACCACTTCCATAAGGAACATTTTTCTCAACGAAACGCACTTGTCCATCAAAATGGTTTACTAAATTCATTACATCATCATTTGTATTTATATTGCGCCAACAAACATTATCATTTTCCTTTTCTGTTTTCCATAATCTACGTATTTCTGTGTCTGAACTTGCTAACCTTGACAAATATCCTTCGGGGTTGCTTTTTTCTTGTATCTTTTTAATTTTTGCCTCAATGTATTCTTTCATCATAAAACCTTTCTTTATACGAATCAATATATTAGTATTTACACATTTGAAAATTACTTGTTTCGTTCTTCAAGTACAACATCAAACGTTGCTTTCATGAGATTTGTAATAAACTGATAGTTCACAGTATTGGTGTTTCCTTCATGAAAATATCGCCATTCGGCAAATATATTGCTGTTATTAGTCAAGTCTTTTTGAAAATCAGCAGAGCAATATGTTTGAGCATAGTTTTTCATCTTTTCAATGGTTTTGTTTTTTATTTTTTCTTGAATATTTGCATCCAGTGAAACAAACAAATCGTTGAGTTTATGTCCTCGTGTATTTTGAGGTAACATAGCCTTTAAGAAAAGCTCACAAGCAAAGGAACAATTAACAACCGCAGGCACAAAAAGCGCTGCATCTAAATTGGCTTCATTGTTCGTGCCGCTGTTCCCAAGTGCTTTGTTTACAAGACCCTCTTGCATTTTTTCGCTCAAAATATCGTAAGCATGTTGGAAAATTACGCCGTTATTCATAGCAATTTCATCGTGTATCATAATTTTCTCCATTTCAAAAAATATTTGTAACCACAAATAGGCTATATTGCAAAATAATTATAACATTATGTCATAAAAATATTTGCAATGCAACTATTATCTTTTTCAGCGCTTGCATTAACGGAAAGCATAACAATTTATATTAAATATTCACTTTACACACCGCAATGCCGTAGCTCGTTTCCTTCTTCTGCATAAACTCGGGTGGGATCTTATTCATATACTGCTTATTGAGCGCAGAGCTACCGAGGTAGGCTTCGACGTTAGTCACGGGCAATACACACCAATCGCTGTCATAAGGCTTGTTGGCGATGTAGTATTCCGCAATGGTGGTCAGCACGTTCAGAGGAACGCCGACGGGTTGGATGCGCTCGATATATGCCATCTGCTCATATGTAAGCATTACCGCCTCACATCGCATATTGGAGCCATACGCTCAGCTTCAATTCGTTCAAGTTTTTGTGCCAACTCTCTGACAGAGTTTGAAGAACGTGCATCACGAATTTCATATCCACAAGAAGGGCAATGACTTCTAAAAGCATCTAACAATTCGCCGCAATTCGGACACTTATGTAACTGTCCTTCATAAACAGTCTTTCTTTCTGTATGCTTCTTGTGTGAAAAGGTTTCCTCTGTTTGCGGTGGAGCGTATCCAGCGGCAGAGCTACCGCTTTGCTCTATCGGCTTTCCACAACTTTTGCAGAATCGGGCACCAAGATCCAACTTTGTGCCACAATACTGACAAAACTGCTTTTGACCGTTGTTTGAACCATTCTGAGCATCGTTCGCTATGTTATTCGGTGCAGTAGACTGTGTCCGCTTTGCTTCAAATGGTGTGGAGCCACATTTCAAAACAGCTTCTGATATTGCCGCCTCCCACTTTGGGTATTCCTTTGTAGGTGAAACATTGAGTTCAAACAGTTCACGCTTGCCGGAAGTGTAGATAATCTGCATTGTTTTACCATAATTATCATCGTCTACAACATCCACTTGGACGATGCCATTTACAACACTTATAGATGAAAGAGGAATACGATCTACTATGGTTTCAGATTTTGAAAATATACCGTTTGCCCTTTCATATACGCTGATTAGATGCTTATTTGTCAGGTATAATTCATAAACTTCAAGTTCGTTGTTTCCATCGTATCTCCCTACATCTGTTGTTTGAAGTAATATTCCTTCGTTTTGCTCAAGTTTCAAATCCACCATACACCCATTCTCCTCAGTGATTTATAAATAAACAACCGTAAAAAAACGGTTATTCATTGTCAGTTCGAACTGCATCGCATATATCCCCTATGTTGCAATGTAGATATTGACAAATTCTAAGTAGCACAGATAAAGCTACTTCCTCGTTTTTTCGCAGCTTTGTCATCGTGCCTGTTGCAATGCTCAAATCTTTTCTCAGCGTTGCAGGCGATATGTCTTTTTCAATTAACAGTATCCATAGCTTTTTATAACTGATTTTCATATTATACAAATCCATAACGTCATCGAATGAATCCTTTGCTACCGCCTTTCATGTGCCAAGTTCAAAAGCAATTTTCGCAACTTCTTGAGACTTTGCTGCCCAAATAATTGCCGCAGATTATGCGGCAGAACAGATTTGCTTAGTTTGAAACATAATCGATATTATGTTGTATTGAACACTTACAAATACGCATTCAGCTAAATTTACATGTTAAATTATAGCATAGCCTGCGCCGAATATAAAGAGTTTTTATCGAGAAAAGCATGAAAACAAAAATCGTCAACCTTTATTGTAGAAAAAATACGCTGACAACGCTAATGTGCGATTTTTAAGGACAATTTCATTAAAGCACTGTTTTTGGGACAGTACCTTGTGATATAATAACCTCACGAAACGCTGGCAAAATCAGAGATTTTGACCGTTTCGGAGAACATCGAATGACTAAATTGCGGCCTCCGCCGCCGGCACTTTGTGCCGCCCCCTGCTCTCGCAGGGACAATTTATGATATAATAAACATATAAAATCGGAGGAGATAGAGTTTATGGATAAGAAAATAAAAGCATTGTTTTTCGACATTGACGGCACGTTGGTGAGTTTCAAAACCCACAGGATTCCGCAGAGCACAGTGGACGCCCTGGAACAGGCAAAGAAGAATGGGGTAGAGGTTTATATCTCTACGGGACGCCCCAAGCAGATCATCAATAACCTCGGTCAGATAGAGCATCTCATCGATGGTTACATCACTGCCAATGGTGCCCGCTGCTTTGTGGAGGATACATTGGTGAGCCAGCACGCCATTCTTCCTTCTGACGTGAAGAAAATCATCGAGGCTGCTGATAGAGACAACTATCCTGCCATCGTGGTAAGCGAGAGCTATTTTGCCATTCATCATTATACGGACGAGGTTTATGAGATTTTCTGCAAGGGACTGGGGGTAGACAGCAGCGTTTTCGTCACCGATATCAACAGTTTGGGTGATGAGGCTATCCTGCAGGTTACTCCTTTCTGCACCGTGGAGCAGGAGGCGCTCCTGATGCCTACGCTCGAAAACTGCACTTCCGGCAGATGGCATCCTGCCTTTACCGACATCACAGCGCGTGGAGCCGACAAGGGAAAGGGACTCCAGGCAATGGCAGATTATCTGGGCTTGAACATTGAAGAGACGATGGCCTTCGGCGATGGCGGCAACGACATCTCTATCATCAAGGAAGCTGGAGTGGGTGTGGCAATGGGCAATGCCGGCGAAGAACTGAAGCAGGTGGCCAATTATATTACCACCCATGTAGATGAGGATGGAGTTAGGAATGCCCTGCTGAAGTATGGAGTAATCTAAAGAGCAGCTTTTTGATATTAATCCTTACCTTTTGTCTCTTTTTAGTTCTAAATAGTTTCTAAAAGTAAATAAATATGCGGAAAATATACAAAAAAGAT
>OIZA01000679.1_pt1 | contig 15490 bp, 11 predicted proteins | sample 1588381 | NCBI WGS metagenome assembly OIZA01 (sample SAMN03283277) | human gut metagenome | biome: human-associated habitat; material: feces | host: Homo sapiens | place: Peru | collected 2012 | reverse complement strand
AAGACGACCCTCGCGCAGGTCATCGCGCACACCACGAAGGCCGACTTCGAGCAGGTGAACGCCACCATCGCCGGAAAGAAGGACCTCGAGGAGGTCATCGCCCGCGCGAAGCAGAACCACGGCGGCTATGGCCGGAAGACCATCCTCTTCATCGATGAGATTCACCGCTTCAACAAGGCGCAGCAGGACTACCTCCTCCCGTTCGTCGAGGACGGCACCGTGATCCTCATCGGCGCGACCACCGAGAACCCGTACTTCGAGGTCAACGGCGCGCTGATCTCCCGTTCCCGCATCTTCGAGCTGAAGCCGCTCTCCCGTGAGAACATCGCGACCCTCATCGACCGTGCCCTCACGGACACACGGAAAGGCGTCGGCTCCTTCCACGCCTGGATCGACGACGACGCCCGTGAATTCCTCGCGGATACCGCAAACGGCGACGCCCGCGCGGCGCTCAATGCCATCGAGCTCGCCGTCCTCACCACGGACCGCGACCCGGACGGCCGCATTCACATCACCCTCGACGTCGCTTCCGAGTGCATCCAGAAGCGCGCCGTGCGCTACGACAAGGACGGCGACAACCACTACGACACCGTGAGCGCCTTCATCAAGTCCATGCGCGGCTCCGACCCGGACGCCGCCGTCTACTACCTGGCCCGCATGCTCTCGGCCGGCGAAGACATCAAGTTCATCGCCCGCCGCATCGTGATCTGCGCCTCCGAGGACGTGGGCAATGCAGACCCCATGGCTGCGGTGGTTGCGACCAACGCCTTCCTGGCCGTGGAACGTGTCGGCATGCCGGAATCCCAGATCATCCTCGCCCAGGCCGCGACCTACGTCGCCTCCGCACCGAAGTCCAACGCCTGCTCCGCCGCGATCTTCGAGGCCATGCAGGAGGTCCAGCACTCCGGCAACCTACCGATCCCATCCTACCTGCAGGACGCCCACTACAAGGCCAGCAGCAAGCTGAACCGCGGCGTCGGCTACAAGTACCCGCACGACTACCCTGGCAACTGGGTCGAGCAGCAGTACCTCCCGGACGGCGTGAAAGACATGGAGTTCTACCACTACCCGCATCGGCATAAAAGAAACACCGAACTTGAGATTTCCGAAAAGCAGGTTGCAGAAGGAAAAACGCGCCCGGCAAAAGAGGCACTGGCGGATCTCAGGGAGAAATATGACTTATAAGTCTGAATTACCGGCTTTTTCCACATGAAAGAAAACTATTATGTAAAACTGTAGTGGATTGAGGGCGTCGCGCTCCGGAGTTTGTATCCAGGATGTGCGTCGCCCTCTTTGGCTATATTTGTGTTTTTCGCAAATCAACGGATTTATGAAAGAATGACATCAGGTATTTTCGCAGTTTCTGCTTTATAGAAGCTTGTGACATTATCTCATGAAAAATTCCCTAGGTGGTTCAAGAGTGAATTCCCGATTTTTGACGCAAATCTCTCATTTTTAGAAGCTGTGACTTTAAGTCGAAGGCTGGAGTTGGCGGAATATCTGGATGAATATGGTCTTCGAAGCCATAAATATAATGTCACAACTGAAGATATAGACGGTTCTGTGAAAATGGTTAATGGCATAACTCAAAAATACTGGCTGTTTGCGAAACGTCGATAATGTCATGGGGAAGGATATCTGGGATTCTGTGAGAAATCTTGAAAAATATAATGGCACAAATGCTGGGAATCGATGGTTTGCGAAACTCACCTAATGTCGTCGTGAGAGAAATCTGATGTATTGCGAAAATTCCGGTAAAACTTAATGTCATAGATGTGGCGGGGGGAGTGTTTTGAGAAAAGATCAGATACCGTCGCCAGAAATACATTTGGATAAAAAGAAGCTCTGCCTAAATTTTAAGGCAGAGCTCGATACTGCTTTACACCACAGTTCACTGTGCAGATATATACTACCGCAATATACTATTTATATAGCAGCAGGAACTTTAGCATGCATCTCGTCTTCGTAAAGCTCCAGCAAATAATCCGGGCCTTCTTTCCAAATAGCCGTATCAAAATCAAATAGCATACCATACGTTGAGGATTCAGCGAATTGAATCATCGCGTTTTCAAAAGAAATGCCATACTTCATAGAATATTTGATCAGCATGTTTCTCATCAGATTTACTGCACATGCATTCTTTCGTTTCTCAGGAACGGTATTCTGGTAAATCTCCATAACGCTCACTCCTTACAAATTCCAGTGATTTAAGGGATGCTGCCGTACGGAAGCAGAATTGATCCGTAAGACGATCTGGCAACAGCTGCTCGATCGTAAAGCTATCCGCTCTCTCAGATCCTGGGGTTCCATATTCTCCCGTAATATAAGAGTTCAATGTTGCGGCGGTGCTATCATCCGCAACTTTACCACCGATAACATCATATGATTGAAACTGTTTCAAAAAGTCCGGAAACAAGGAGTCATCTCGATTGGCTGCAATAAAATGAAGCCAGTCCAAATCAGCTGTTTTAAAACAGTGTATAGCTACTTTCGGATTCAAATGGTACCGAAATATCGAAAGTCGTCCATCCTCAATTTTAAAATCTTTTGGCAGCTTATGCCCTCTGATATTCTTCTTAACAGCCGAAGGAATATAGCTTACAGCCTGCTCATATGATGACGTAAGGTAAAATCCTTTTCCGAAGTCAAGTGAACGTCTGCTGTAAGATAAGTCGATGGTGGCTATTTCCGTATATCCTCCATGGTATAAAAGAATACCCTCCTTTAACTCCTGCATACATTCACTCCATTCGCTCTCAATATGTCTTCGACATCTTCCAGTGCGTTATTATAACTGCTTACGTGAAGGAGATCATAGCATTCGGAAATAAACCCAAGAAGATCATATTTTTTAAAGAGTTCAGCGCATTCCTTCGCTGTCATTTTCCACTTGGACTGAGCCATTCGGAACACCCAACACTGCATATCTGCGATATCCTTCTGTCTCTCACTCATAAACTATGTCTCCTTTCTTTCCGATTCGATACCTGATTTGATTATATATTGTTTGCTCAGACATCACAATGTACAAAATCATCGAGCCGAACCCTTCATTATTCAAAAAACGAGCCCTACCTCTTCAGAGGTAGGGCTCGATGTTTCATATAGATTATTTTCTGTTTTCAGCTTATTCTACGACAGTGATGCTGTCGGCGGTTGCTACACGCATGCGGAGGGAGTCCACGAAGCTGAGCTTGACCTTCTTGCCGACCGCTGCGGTAGCGTCGGAGAGGAGCTGGTCGTCGCCGCTGACGCTGAACTTGAACTCGGTGGCGTCATCACACTGGAGGTAAACGACGTCGTCCTCGAGCTTCGTGAGGGTGCCCTGTACAGCGATGACGTCAGAGGCCGCGTCGTCCATCATCTCGTCGGTCAGGACGCGGAAGCAGGTGGCATCGTCTGCGCCGAGCTCGCCAATGTAGAGGATCTGTGCGTATGTACCGACCGCCGGCTCACCGATATCGAAACCGTAGCTTGCGCGCTTGAAGGTATACTCAGTGCCGTCCTGCGGACCATCCTCTTCGTTTCTGCCTTCCTCCTCACGTACCGTGATGGTGTCGTCGGTTACTGCGGTGATCTCGCCATATACCTGCGTGTTCTCGGAGAAATCGGAGTTGGTGTTCTCGTAAGGTACATCCATCTGAACCTCTGTGGCCTTCATGCCATCGGTCGGATCGCTCTCACCACTGTAGTAGATGTCGACCTCGTCGCCCGGCATCCAGCTCCATGCCGGATTCGTGTGTGCCTCCGAGATATCGACATTGATGCTGCTGCCATCATCGAGCTCGACCGTCAGCTGATTACCGTCGGCCTTCTGGACGATCGCGTAGAAATCGCTCATGTCATCGGTTGCGATCGTACCCTCGACCGCCTCCGTCTTCGCATCGCCGTCCTTCTTGCTACCGCAGCCGGCAAGCGCCAGTGCCATCATCGCCATCAGCAGTGTGTATGTAAATTTCTTCTTCATGTAGTTCTCCTTTGGTCATACCGTAAATCTATATCCCTGTTGTGAAGCCTGACACACGCTTATCCCCACGCGCCTCACTGCGCTTCTGCAGCCAGACAGCCGACGATAAAAATCAGGCGAACTATAAGATACCACGCCGAAGCGAACAGTTCCATTTCTTTCCTCTTAAGGCTTTATTAAAATTCCGTTCGTACTTCGTTCGATTCGCAAGGATGCACTATTTATAATAGGAAGCTGTGTCCCTTCTGTGAATTTTAAAAGAGCCTGCGGTTAACAAAAATCCTGCCCCCGGGACCAGACGCAACCCTGTTTTCTACATAACCAAAAATTTTATAAATTATATTATTTATTTCTAAATAATATGGAAAAATGACCGAAAATCCAGCGAAAATGCGACAAAGGGACGAAAGTTCCGAAAACGTGTACGAAAACCGGTTAACATCTTGAACTCCCCGCGCGAGGGGCATATATTAGCCTTGAGTCAGAATATTTGTAAGAAAGTCGTAAGAAATAAAGTTCTGCTTCAGACTTTTCAGCATATTTAAGGTTTCATCTTGGGGGAGAAGAAAATGAGAATTAACCTGAAAAAACGTTTCACAGCGCTTATGCTGGCGGGCATGATGGTGACATCGAACGTGCTGCCGGCGTATTCCGCGACGGATGGTATCGCCGTAGAGCAGGCGGACGCCAGCTATGAGGGCCAGGCCGCAGATTCGGACGCATCCGCAGATGCCGGAAATTCGGAAGCTGGGGGGGCATCATCTGAACAGGATGATACCGGAAAGCCGGTGGCCGATGCCGTAGATTCCGACAGCACCACCGACGCTTCGGCTAATGCAGGCGACGAGAGTCATGTGGCGGGTGCCGCAGCAGGCAGCGCCTCCTCTACGTCTGCTTCGGGCAATGCAGGCGCCGGCAGTGCTGCAGCAGGCGAGCAGACCACAGTGAACAAGTCCGAGGCGACCAGTGGCACAGCGAAGGAAGAGACGAAGTCCGACGCTGCCAACGGCACAGCGAAGGAAGAGACGAAGTCTGACGCTGCCAATGGTACAGTGACCGAAGAGTCGAAGGCAGATGCTGCCAACGGCACAACGAAGGAAGAGACGAAGTCTGACGCTGCCAACGGCACAGTGACCGAAGAGAGTAAGTCGGATGCAGTTAATGGTACCGGTGCAGAAGAGAGTAAGGCAGATGCTGTCCACGGTTCAAACGCTGGCGGAAGCTCAGTGGTCGGAGCCGGCAGTGTAGGCATTGACGAAAGCACAGGCGCGGCGGTTGAAATCGAAGAGACGAAGCCGGCCGAGCTTCTCGAGGAGGAGACGAAGCTTGCGACCGAGTCCGAGATTTCGAAGGAAGAGGACGAGAAGAAACTCGAAGAGAACCGGAAGCTCATCTACACTGACATCAGAGCGGGTATCAAGGTAACGGCCACTCTCGAGGATGCAGATGCGGTACCAGATGATGCCCACCTGCGCGTAACCGAGATTGAAGATAAAAAGATGTATGCGGCGTATCTCGAGGCCATGGATGAGGCAGAGCCGGAGATTAAGCATACGAAGAAGAACACCGTTCTTCGCGATATCTCCTTTATCATGAAGGATGAAGATGGTAAGGAGATCGAGTACGAGCCGACGGAAGGCTCCGTAAAGATCACGATTGAATACCTCGAAAATCGCTTACAGGACTGGTTCGGCGTAGAGGACGCCGCTGAAGTGAAGACCTACCACCTCCCGCTCGCGGAAGGTGTAAAAGCCGAGGGCGAAAAAACCATTGACGTTAAGAACGTGAAGGCTTCTGACATCAACGTGCAGGAACTGGACAGCGACGTAAAGACAGAGAAGACAGTCGAGGTTGAAGTCGACAGCTTCTCTATGTTTGCGATGAGAAGAGCACAGGCAAGAACGACGGCGTATACGACTGATTCCACACCGATTGACTTGACGAAAATCACTAGTAACATTACCGTTTCGACAAGCGGCGATATATCCAGAGATACTCCATTTAAGCTGAAAATGAACTTTGATGTGGATGACCACAGACTTCTGGATACAGTGAAAACTACGGATAAAAGTGGCGAAAGAGTAGTACATAATGTCTGGGAGTATGATCTTTCGGAGTTTGTTGCGAAACAGCCGCTGAATATTGTCAATGGGATTTCGGGCAATCTCATGGAAGGAAATGAAATAAGAGGTAGTTATAAGGTCGAAAATAATAAAATTACGCTTACAGTTAATTCGGAGTTCTTAAATGATAAGACGCGAGGCGTGAAGGGAAGCTTTAACTTCCAAGCTCAGCTGAATAAGAAAACGATCGGAACGGAGAAGAAATATACCTTTACATTCCCAGGCTCTGCGACAGGCGTTACCGTTGTCTTCCCGAAGAAAGCAGAGGCATCTAAATCTTGTGATAATGGCTCTGGCAATGTCACGCTGGAAACAAATGCAGATGGCAGTATTACACTTAATTATACTCTTACATTTAAGGCAAATGCTGCGGTAGATAATCTTAAACTTATAGATACACTCACTGGACCTCAGAATTATAATTTGGATTCGTTCACGATCTCTGAGAATTATCAGACAGCATCCTCGATTTCAGGAGATAAGCTTAAAGTTCGTACTGATGAAGACAGAAAGATTCTCGAGCTGGATGTACTAGATGCTTTAAACATTACGGCAACAACGGCTGACTTTATGTATATTCTTAAATACTCAACTACTGTGAATAAGGAGGATATCGGAAACGAACTGAAAAATCATGCGCAGTGGACTTGGGACGGCGACCAGACCACGGATGGCGGTACGACCATTATCAAGCCTCATAAAAAGCTGCAGGTAAGCAAATCGGTTGAAAATAAAAACGGAGAATATCATTATACGATTACGGTCGGTGGTAAGGGCATCAACATGCGAGGCCATAAGATTACCGATACGATGTCGGATAACCAGGTACTGGATAGTGATATTACGATTTCTCCAGATGTAAATGGAACAACGACAATTACGCCTGAGACGGATGATAAGAAGTATAGTCAGAGTGATACAAAGCTGTTTGAGTATACATTCCCAGATGATAAGGATTATATCGGCACCTACAAGACGAAGCCGGCAGAATCAGATCAGTTAACGGGCACACAGAATATAAAAAACAAGGTGACGGATGAACATAAAGGCGATCATGGAGAAGCATCGTCTGAAAATCAGACCCATGACTTCGGTACTGAAAAGATGGCCAAGATTACAAAATCCTGGACTGGCTTTGATACAGATGGAAAGGCTGTTCTTTGGAAGATTAGGGTAGAGCTTCCGGAAGGCTGTACGGAGCTTCAGAATGTTGTTGTAAAAGAGAAAGAAGCTTCATACGGAGAGAATCAATGGTGGACGCCAAATGCTATGACCATTGATTTATCTGAGGTCAAAGTTAAAAATAATGCGGGAAAAGAACTGTCAACGGGTTACAGCATTGACCATACGGCGAAGACCATTACATTTAATCGTCTTACAGAGAATGTCACTATAGAGGGCATCCGAACGATTTGTCCAAAAGGATTTGATTATAATGAAGTTACCAAAGCCGGCTTCTATAATAAGGCAGTTGTAACCGTGGATGGAAAAATCGGGAATGATAGTGAAGCAAGAAAAGAATTTACAGACTGGAGCATGTCGAAGAATGCCTCGTACGATGAATCGACAGATGAATTCACCTGGACGGTCACTGTGAATCCAGAGAAGGCAGATCTTCGTGAAGAAAAGAATCTAATCTTTGAGGATGAGATTCCACAAGGCATGGAGCTTGTTGGTGGTTTGAAAATCACAACAGACGGATGGAGTTCAAATAGAAAACGTTACGATCCTTCCTGGGTATGGCCGGAAATAGCTGTGTCAAATATAACTGGTAAAATCCATGTGGACATAACTTCACAACTGGATGGAACCAAAGTGAATAATGGAGGAACAATTTATAACATCGAAACACCAGCAGGTATCAGTGGTGTCAGATATACGATTTCGTATAAGACGAAGCTGACGGATGAGGCTCAGAAGAAAGAAAAGAAAAACCCACATCAGGTATTTTCTTATAAGAATGTGGCAAGAGTCTTTGATCAGGGTGGTAATAAGATAAAGGGAGATGCTATGGCAACGGTCGAGCATCAGTACAAGTACTTTACGAAGGCTGATACTTCACCAGAAACTTTAACGGCGGATATTATCGAGTACCAGATCGTGATCAATCCAGAGGCGCTGACTTTAAATGGCGGAGATGACCTTACCTTGACGGATACTCTTCCGGAAGGAACGCAGTTTATCAGTAATGGCTATACGTTCGATCCTGTTGAGGGCTGCAAAAAACTGGGACTGGATTCTGGAACGAGAAAGCTTACGGTTGTTGTGCCGGATAGTCAGAAAATTGTCTTTACGTATATGTTAAAGTCGGATAATTTGTATCCTGATGATTCCGGACATGTATTTACAAATTATGCAGAACTGAGTGGGACAGGAAAACAGGTTGTCAACGTAGAGAAGAAGCATATTATCAGGACACATTCAGGAAATATCACGGGTGCTACATCATCGATTCATATTCATAAATATGATCAAGATGATATGAAAACATCACTACCTGATGCAGAATTTGAGCTGTATCGATTAAAAGTTAGTGCTGATGGTACGCTTACCCAGGATGGCAGTGCGGCAGTTGCAACTGGAACTACAGATAATGCTGGTAATCTTACATTTGAAAACCTTACGCCAGTAAATAACACCAGTACAGCTGCACCATATTATGCCTACAAATTTGTGGAAACAAAGGCACCGGATGGATACGTTATCAATGAAAAGAATGACGAACAGCATGGATGTTATTTCGTTTTCTACGAAGGCGAAGATACAGATGCGGATAAAAAGGCGCAAGAAGTAAAGAAACTGATTGAAGAGAAAAATAAAGATAAAAAGATAGAGGTAAGGGTTGTTCCTGGAGCCTATAAATTTGAGGTAAGTAATAAGAAAAGGAGTACACCTGCTCAGGAGACCATAGAAATCAGTGGCGAGAAGGTGTGGGATGATGCGAATAACCAGGATGGACTGAGACCGAGTGAGATCACGGTAGATCTGTATGCGAATAACCAAAAGGTTGACGGGAAGACAGTACCAGTAACTGCATTGAACAACTGGGAATACGGCTGGAGCGGTTTGGAGAAATTAGATAAGGACGGAAAGGAGATCACATACACAGTAGTCGAGACAAGTGTGCCGGCTGGATATAAGTCGTCTGCGCCTGGCGACAAAAATAATGACTATAAGATTACAAACACCCATACTCCGGAAACGACAAGCATCACTGTACAGAAGGTATGGTCGGATAATAACGATCAGGATGGCAAGCGACCGAAGACAATCACAGTAAAGCTGATGAAACAGCTTGCTGACAGCGAGACGATCGAAGATGCAAACCGTCAGAAGATTCTTGATAAAGCCGGGGAATGGAAAGCAACGTTCGATAATCTTCCGGTGTATGAGTCTGGTAAGAAGATCACGTACAGCGTTGTCGAGGTGAACGTACCAGATGGTTATACGCCGGAAGTGACTGGTGATGCCGAGAATGGATTTACGATCACGAATACGCATACTCCTGAGACAACAAGTATCGATGTGCAGAAGATATGGTCGGATAATAACAATCAGGATGGCAAACGACCGAAGATAATCACAGTAAAGCTGATGAAACAGCTTGCTGACAGCGAGACGATCGAAGATGCAAACCGTCAGAAGATTCTTGATGAAGCCGGAGAATGGAAAGCAAGATTCGATAATCTTCCAGTGTATGAGTCAGGCAAAAAGATTACGTACACCGTAACTGAAGAGGAGATTCCGGGTTATGTACTGACGGATTCGAAGTCTTCTACGAAGGACGGTAAGACCGTTGTACAGCTGACGAATAAGTCGATCGACTTCAAGGTCAACAAGTTCGAGCGTACGGGTACGCGTGAGCTGGATGGTGCGAAGATCCAGATTAAGGATTCCACGGGCGCAGTAATTGCAGAGTGGATTTCGAAGTCGGGTGAGACGCATGACTTCGGTTCGAAGCTGAAGGCAGGTGAGACCTACACGATTCACGAGGAGACAGCGCCGAGCGGTTATTACACGATCAGCGATATGAACTTCACCGTGGGTGAAAAGGGTGAGATCACTCTGGCAGGCAGCTCCGATGATGTCAAGCTTGAGGATGGTGTCATCAAGATCTATGATGAGCGGATCAAGTCCTCCGGTGGTGGTGGTGGAGATCATCCGCATCCGACACCGGAGACCACACCGGCTGAGACGACGCCAGCAGAGACGACCGTACCGGAAACCACGCCGGTAGAGACGACGACTTCGGATGGCGGCAATGGTGGAAACCATGGTCCGTCCGAGGAGGTCGAGACCGATGAGTATGGTCGAGTAAGAGGTGTGAACCGTGGCAAGAGTAAGAATGGCCAGAATGGCGGTAATGTAAAGGGAGCGAACAGAGGAAAGACGAGAACGGGCGATGAGTCCATGATGTCGATCTTCGGTTTCGGATTCCTGGCAGCCGTACTGGTACTGCTCGGATGGTTCGGTATTCGATTCACGAAGAGAAATCGCCGTTAACACGGTAGAGTAGAAAGAGAGGGGACAGGCTGTGTAGCCTGTCCCCTCTCTATAAAGTTTATTCCCCGAACAGCTGCTGGGAGTCCAGCATCAGGGTGAATGGTCCGTCGTTCAGGAGCTCGACCTTCATGTCGGCGCCGAAGCGGCCGTGCTCGACGGTCGGCACGTACTTCCGGCACTCGGCCATGAAATACTCGTAGAGAGCATTGGCCTTCTCCGGGGAGCCGGCCTCGATGAAGCTCGGGCGGTTGCCCTTCTTACAGTTCGCATAGAGGGTGAACTGGCTCACGACGAGCAGCTCGCCGCCGACATCGGCGAGGGAGCAGTTGGTCTTGCCGTTTTCGTCCGGGAAGATCCGGAGGCCGCAGATTTTCTTCACCATGCGGTCCGCGAGCTCTTCGGTATCCGTTTCGGCGACGCCGAGGAGGATGAGGAAGCCGCGGCCGATGTGGCCGATCTGTTCACCGTCAACCGTGACGGAGGCGTGGTTGACGACCTGTATAACACATCTCATATGGCTTCTCCTTACTTGAACTGATTCAGTTCGCGGTTATAGTGGTAGTCAATGCTGGCGAGCGTCGCTTCGATGGTAGTCTGGTCGGCGTCGAGCGCGTCACAGAGGGCCTCGAGTGAGTCGTAGTTGTCGCGGAGCTGGGTGTTCAGGTAGCTTAGCAGCATGACGGGATCCTTCGGTAAATTCATCTTCGTTCCTTTCTATGTTGTGAAATTCTGATCAAAATACTATAATGTTCAGTAATCTGCGGTTCTATGAGCTGCCGCGCGGGCCGACACTGAGAGGCCGGCCACGCCCGCGGTCATGAGCGCGCACAGACTGACCGCGGCGAGATGTACCAGGCGCCGGAGGCATTGGCCTCGGACAGGGTACAGGAAGCCGCATCCGAAAGGAGTATAGCATATGAGAGACGAGAATTGTATTTTCTGTAAGCTTGCCAATGGAGATATTCCGACGACCACCCTCTACGAGGATGACACGTTCCGCGTGATTTTCGACGCGAGCCCGGCGACGGTGGGCCACGTCCTGATCATCCCGAAGGAGCATTATGAGGATCTCACGCAGCTGCCGGACGAGGTGGCGGCGCAGGTGATGCCGCTCGCGCGTCGCATCGGCATCGCGGAGATGGAGGCGCTCGGCGCGAAGGGCTTTAACGTCGTGCAGAACAACGGCGAGGCGGCCGGTCAGACCGTGCATCATTTCCACACGCACGTGATTCCGCGCTACGGCACCGAGGACGAGATGGTGCTCTGGAAGCCGGGTACGACCGACGCGGCGGAGCTTGCGGATACCTGCGAGAAGCTGCAGGCGGCGCTGAACAACGAGCGTTGATAGCATGTCGCTGTGCCCCTGGGCGGACGCGGGCGTTTCACTGCGCCTGGGCCAATGCTGGGGGCCGCAGCATAGATGGGAGAATTTCATTCGATGATGACGAAAAAGATTGTGCTGACCGGTGGGGGTACCGCCGGCCATGTCACTGCAAATATCGCACTGATGCCGCGTCTTCGGGCGGACGGCTATGAGGTGCACTACATCGGTTCCTACGACGGCATCGAGAAGAAGATGATGGAGCGCGAGGAGGTGCCGTACACGGGGATCTCCACGGGTAAGCTGCGTCGCTACTTCGATCTCCGGAATTTTTCGGACCCGATCCGTGTGCTGAAGGGCTACGGGGAGGCGAAGCGGGCGCTGCGGCGGATCCAGCCGAACATCGTGTTCAGTAAGGGCGGCTTCGTGGCCGTGCCGGTCGTCTGGGCGGCGCATGCCCTGCATATTCCGGTGGTGACGCACGAGTCCGACATGACGCCGGGACTTGCAAACAAGCTCTGCCTCCGTGCGGCGAGCCGGATCTGCTGCAACTTCCCGGAGACGACGAAGTCCCTCCCGGCGGGCAAGGCCGTGCTGACGGGTTCGCCGATTCGTGAGAAGCTGCTCCAGGGTACCCGCGAGGAGGGTCTCGCGATGACCGGATTCAGCGGTGAGAAGCCGGTGCTCATGGAGATCGGCGGTTCCCTGGGCTCCGTGGCGATCAACACAGCGCTCCGCGCGATGCTGCCGCAGCTCCTCGAGAAGTACGACGTGATCCACATCTGCGGTAAGGGCAACCTCGACGCGTCGCTCGCGGACACGCCGGGCTATAAGCAGTACGAGTTCCTGTCCGACGGACTCCGGAATCTCTACGCCCTCGCCGACGTCGTGATTTCCCGTGCCGGTGCCAATGTTATCTGCGAGCTGCTGGCACTGAAGAAGCCGAATATCCTGATCCCGTTGCCGCTCGATCAGAGCCGCGGCGATCAGATCCTGAACGCGGAGTCCTTCGAGAAGCAGGGCTTCAGCTACGTCCTCGATCAGCACGCGATGGAGAAGGACTCGACGCTCCTCTCGACGGCCATCGAAACCGTCTATGCGAAGCGCGCCCAGTACATCGCGGCCATGGAGCAGTCCCAGCAGGGGAACGGCGTCGACCAGGTCATCGCCGTGCTGCGGGAAGTCGTAAATAAAAAATAAGAGGTTTAGAAATGATTGGAATTATTGGAGCAATGGATGAAGAGGTCGAGAAGCTGAAGGCGGACATCACCGACGCGGTGACCGAAGTACATAACGGACTCACCTTCGTGACCGGTCAGCTGAACGGGAAGGACGTCACCGTGGTGCGCTCCGGCATTGGCAAGGTCAATGCTGGCGCCTGCACAGCGGTGCTGATCGACCGTTTCGCGGTGGACTGCGTCATCAACACCGGAATCGCCGGATCCCTCGACGCGCACATCAACATTGGAGACATTGTCCTCTCCGAGGATGCAGTGCAGTACGACATGGACGCGACGAACTTCGGCTACCAGCTCGGTGAGATTCCGCGCGTCGGCACCATGGCCTTCCACGCGGACGATCGTCTGATCGCCGCCGCGGAGGAGGAGAACCGCCGCGTGAACCCGGAGATCCGCACCTTCATCGGCCGCGTCTGCAGCGGTGACAAGTTCGTCTCCGACAGCGACACGAAGAACTGGATCATCAAGCACTTCCAGGGCCGCTGTTGCGAGATGGAGGGCGCGGCCATCGCCCAGATCGCATGGCAGAATAAGGTGCCGTTCGTTATCATCCGTGCCATCTCCGACAAGGCCGACGACTCCGCCCATGTGGACTACCCGACCTTCGAAAAGCAGGCCATCGAGCACTGCGTGAAGCTCACGGAAGCACTCGTGGCGAGAATCTGATGCACGAAGCACAGGGGCGCAGATTAAAATCAGAATATCTGAAGCATGCATAACGATCGTCAGAAGATGGAAACCTGCGACAGCCCGTTATGAGAGATGCGAAACGAAAAGCGACCACACAGCAGACGGATTTGTCTGATGTGTGGTCGCTTTCTATGCGTTTAATAATTTACTGTGCCGGGTGCTCGAGCTGTGCGACGGCGTCGATGATCGAGGTCGCGCTGCCCTGCTGCAGCATCTCGGCGATGCGGTCGATGTCCTGCGCGTTCATGTGGGCCTTTCCGAGATACTGCTCGTAGGTCCGGGAGAGGTTCAGCGCCTGCTCCTTCTCCTGATTCTCGAAGTGCTGGCGGAGCTCGGTGGCCGCCTTGAAGTTCTTCTGAAGCTCCTCGAGCTGCGGGCGGGCCGCGGTCTCGATCTCATCCGTGATGATGTTCGTCGTCACGGTTTCGAAGGTGTTCTGGGCACCCTGCTTGCGGCTGATGACATCATTGCGCTCCTGCTGCGCCTTCGCGATCTCATCATCATACGACTGCAGATTATAGTCTGTGTCATCCGCATCGGTCCGGATGGACTTCGTCAGCGACTTGATTTTCCTGCGATTGCTGCGGATCTGATTCTTGATCTTCCGACCATCACGGATCACCGCGGAGTGCTTCCCGATGGTGGCATTCATCAACGACACATAGATCCCGCCGATCAGGAGAATGTCTACGACGTAAATCAGTACCAGCTGCCAGATCTTATGCGCCGGAATGAAGTAGTAGATGCCGAACGGGAGTGCCGCGAAGAACACAACGAAGGTCAGCAGGCAGAGGAAGATTTCGACGAAGCCGGATGGGCGGAACAGGGTGTAGAACACACTCGAGTTGCAGATCGACGGCACATGGTCCTTCTTGAGAATCGCGGCCAGCTGACGCTTCAGCTCCTTGTTCTCGGTGACCAGCGGCTCGGTCTCCCGCTTGATGCGGCCCTTCATGCCCTCCTTGCGGGCATGCTCGCGCTCGTCCTGCGCCTTCTTGAGACGCGCATCGACCTGACTCAGCTGCTTATCGTAGGTCGCCGTGATCTCGTCACCACGCGCCTTCAGCGTCTTCTGAATCTTGTCCTGCATCTCCTTCCGCGCCTTATCGAGTGCGACAGACAGCTGCTTCTCCTGCTCGCGCTGCGACTTTAGACTCTCGCTCACCTTCTGATAAGCAGCGACGGCGATTTTCGCCTCCCCTAAAAACTGTTGTGGATTCTCTATTTCCAGTCCCATGATCTTCCGTCCTCCTGAAAGCGATGAATTCATGATTCACACGGTCTTTACTTTTCTGTTTATTTCCATTAAGGTAATAAACTACAGATTTACTTCATCATAGTATCCATATTTGAATAAACCATGAACGCAGAAGCGCAAAAATAAATTTCTTCCGTTCTGAAACTATTATAGCATTTATCTACTTCGTGATAAACGGAAAGGCGCTTCAGAACGGTTCACATCCCCGATTTTTTACAGCAGTTCAGGCAGGGGAACCAGAGTGTGGCGATACCGAGATCGTTTCTCGACATCGCTTTACATCAGTTCAGGCAAGGGCACCCGAGCGGTCGAGTCAGTTGACATTACAAAGGAGAATCCTATGTTTCGTATGAGTGGCACAATTTATAAGGACGGACGTATCGTTCGGGA
>OIZA01000677.1_pt1 | contig 15523 bp, 17 predicted proteins | sample 1588381 | NCBI WGS metagenome assembly OIZA01 (sample SAMN03283277) | human gut metagenome | biome: human-associated habitat; material: feces | host: Homo sapiens | place: Peru | collected 2012 | reverse complement strand
AAATTTACCAAATTCCTTTCTCAAATTCATATTGAAATTGATAAATTTAAATCCAAAAAGAATTATGCAAAAAAGTTTTTTAAATAAATTTATATTTTTATCTTTAATATAAAAATGTAAATTTATTTAAAGCTCTAATGTCCTTTAATTTTAAGCTTCTTTTAAGGAAAATGGGTTTAAAGTTATGAACGAAAATGATGAAAATTCAATTAAAAGATAAAACACAAAGCCTTGTTTTTAAGACAAACTCAGCATTATCTTTTAGACAAGCAAATTTAGTGAAAGGACAAAGAACTTATGGCTCAACACTTTTTACTCAGTGCCAAAGCAAAAACATTATCCATTGCCAAACTTGCTTTGATGAGTGGAAAGGAATGCGAGCAGTATTTTAGAGCTTTAAGATGGGCAAGCACTGAGGGCAAGCCTGTGTGTGATAAATGTGGCAGTGTGAAGTGCTATGGATAAAGGACAAAATGCTTTATAAATCACAAAAATTAAGTAAGCATTAAAAATCCTAGCAAACACTTAAAAGATGAGTAGGTGTTTAAAGGTCTAAAAACACTAAAAGATGAAATAGTATAGGAGCTTTAATAAATACACAAAATCAAACAAACACTCACAAATCAAACAAACATTCAAATAAATTCACAAAGTTTCATAGCTTTAAAAAAACAAAACCTTAAACAAAATATCTCTGTAAAGAGTGCTTTTGCACTTTTAGTCTCACAAGATGAGCCTTAATAACACACAAATTCAAGCACAAATTCGCAAGCAACACACTCTTTCACTCACACAAGCTAAATTACAAAAGCTTGCTTTTAGCCATTTTTACTTTATTTGTGCTATATCTACTCAATTTTCGCTAAGGTTTGAGATATGGATACGATAAATAATGCAGGGTTGATTTTTGGCATCGGAATTTTGCTAGTTCTATTTTTGATTTACTCTGCCATTTACTTTGTAGTGGCTCGTTATTTTATCAAATTCTCTACAAGCAAGGCAATAATAAAAGCCACGCCAAACTATCAGCCTAGCGTTTTTGCTCGCTTGTTTTTAAAGCTAAATTTTGTGGTATATTATCTTTTTATAATTTTGTTTGGGTTGTATGGCTTTTTGGGCTTGTGCGTTTATGGTATAGATAAAATTCCACCCATAAATATATTTTCATTTTTCAATGGTTATTTTTATGCGTATCTTGGGGCGGCTTTTATGTTTTTAATGCCCTATGTAAAAGCACTTTGCTACTACAAACTCACAGGTTTTAAATGCTGGCGAGTATATGTTATGGTTTTCTTTGTGCATTATGTATGCTGGTGCTTTATGCTCATCTTACCTTTAACCGAATTTCTTGGCAAAAAAGTCAATCCAAATATATTACACCTGTTGATACAACCCTTTACAGCAAGCCTTTAAACAAATTCACCTTAAAGCACAAACCTCTCTCACACACTCACCCTAAACCTTTACTCAAAGATTTCTTTACTCATAGGCACATTGCCTTTCTTAACAAGATAAGCAAGTGTTTGTTTCACTCTCAAAGCTATCTCATCACTCATCTTTTTATCAAAACCCTTTGCTTGTATCACAAAATCCACGATTTGATTTAAAGTAAGCTCTGTGCTTTGTTTTAAGGCATTGATGATGAGTGCTTTAAGCTCTCTTGGCTTAAAACACCTTGTTCGCTTGCACTTTGCCTTTATCATACTTGTGTCAAAGCCCTCATCAAAGATAAGCAAACTTTGCTTTAAAGCCTTAGATTTGATTTCAAGCTCTTTTATAGCCCTGTGATGAAGCTCTATTTCACCTTGAATTTGAGAAAGCTTTGCGCTTAATGCTGATATAATATGCGGATACGCCATAACTTTTCCTTTCTTACTGTAAGACTTGCAAAAACTTGCCATTTAAGCTCTACAAAAACTTATGTTTAAGTTCTTACAAACTTACTAAGCTAAACTTGCTTTGAATTTTTTGGCTTGAAAAAAGCTATAATAAAAAGTTCTTGCTTTAAATTTCTTTGACTTGAAAAAGATATAAAAAAGTTAAGGTGTTAAAAACACAAGGACTAATTTTCAAAGGCTAAGTTTCAAAACTCTTTGTGAGTTTAAAAACTCTACTTGTTATTTAAGTGTTTATTACTTACTCATTCTTTGAGAGTTTTTGCCCTTGCTAAAAACCTTAAATTTCAAAGCTTTTTCAAACCTAGCAAAATTCTAGCTGATTTCAGCAAAAAAGTCCTGTGCATTTGCTACATAATATCGGAAATTTCTTATTTTATGTTTTAAAATCTTTAAATTTTTGCTTTATTTACTTTTTTCTTTCTTTAACTTTTTTGCTTTTTTTGTAATCTTTTTTTGTTTCTTGTTTCTTTGTGGCATTTTTAGTTTTTCAAACTCTCTTAATTTGTGTATTTGGGTGTTTTTGGGCTATCGTTTGGCGACTTTTGTATCTTCGAATTTGTGTTGTGGTGCTTTTATTGAGGTTTATATTTTAAATTTATTGTTTTTTTGAACTAATAAGCCCTTTAATTTAGCCCAAAGGCGTGTAAAAAGTGCGAGCAACGAGAGAGAGAAGTCCCCCGCCCAAACACTTCTCCCATTTTTGCCTTGCCTGCTTCGCCCGCAAACACTGCTCCATTGTCTCTGTGCTGAATTTGCAGTGTTGCCACCCATTGTTTCACCCACAAGCACCATTTTCGCCACACTTGCCAAGCCGAATTTGTCGTGTCGCCACACATTGTTTGTCCGCAAATACTTGCCACACTGAATTTGCTGCGCCACCGTGCTTAACAAACCCTAAATTTAGGGCATTTATGCCGTGATGAGTGTGTGAAAACCTTTTGAAAATCGCGCTCAAAGCCTTGTCTTTTTTGAATTTTTGCAAAAAATTACTAAAATTTTTCTTAAATCACAATAAAAAAGAATTTTATGCGAAATTTAAGCCAAAATTTAGAAAATTTACACAAAACTTTGCTATAATTTTGCAGTCAATTTGCGAAGTTTTAAGTAGGGAAACGCAAGCCGAACTAGCTTTGCAAGGGGGCAGAAAGGATATATGATGAAAAAAATCATTTTACTCACACTTGCATTTGCAAGCGTAGCCTTTGCTGAGACGGGTTCTATCGACTCTGATGGGCTTGTTAAGGCGTTTTCAGTCCTAGCAGCTGGCTTGGGACTCGGTGTAGCCGCACTTGGTGGGGCTATCGGTATGGGACATACAGCGGCAGCGACTATCGCAGGCACAGCTCGCAACCCCGGCTTGGGCGGAAAGCTGATGACTACGATGTTTATCGCACTCGCGATGATAGAGGCGCAAGTTATTTACGCGCTTGTTATCGCTCTCATCGCACTTTACGCAAATCCATTTGGCGTTTGAGTCTGAATTTAGCCCTTTTAAGGTGCTTTTTTAGGACTTTTGAAAGGGCTTTTGTTTTTAGGGTTGCTTTTTGAGTGACTTTAATTTGTGTAAATTTGTTTTAAGGGCTTTTTGTAAGAATTTGTTTAGGGGCTTTTAGAGTTTGTGTAGATTTACTTTGAAAGGCTTTTGAATTTATATGAGTTTGTTTTGAACGGCTTTTGAGCGACTTTTTATGCGGTTATGGTGGAATTGGTAGACACGCTATCTTGAGGGGGTAGTGGGCGCAAGTCTGTGCGAGTTCAAATCTCGCTAACCGCACCATTTTTACACTCGATTTCAAATACACAAAATTAGCGATAAAAATCAAATCATCTCTTTGTAAGGGCGTTTAATAAAATTTAAAAAAATAGCTTCAAAATAAGCTATTTCGCTACACTTAAAGGCACTAGGCTTTGGAGAAAATATCATTGAGCATTAAAAAAGATAATAATATAAAACTTAAAATTATATTAAAAAGACTAGCAAAATTAGATTTCACAGCTAAAATTTAACGGCATATCGTGGAATTTATGTGATTTTATGCGAATTTATATAAATTTAAGTGAAAGGCAAAATATAATTTTAAGCAAAAATTAAAATAAAATTTTACAGCAAATTTAAATCAAAACTAAAATTTTAAGAATCATTTTAAATAAAAGCTAAAAATTCACAGCAAAACCAAATCAGCCCATTAAAAGCCATTTAAATTAAAAGACTTAACAAAGCCCTTTACACCACTACTTCAAGCTTTTGATATGCTCGAAAAAAAGCAGTTTGCCACTATGCGCCTTAATGCTAGCAAATTTTTCATCATCAAATTCAAGCCCAAACACCGAGCAGGTAGGAAACGAGCTGAGATAAATCTCACTCAAAAGCTCGCAAAGTTCGCGCAAAGCTGGATTGTGTCCTACTATGCAAAACTCGCTGAATTCATCGCTCAAAGCCTTTATATACTCAAAAAGTGCGTTTTCATCGGCTTCATAAAGCCTTTTGTCAAAGATTATGTCCTTTTCGCCGAGTTTTAAGCCCTTTGCTAAAAGTCTTGTCGTGCGAGCCGCCCGTAAAGCTGGCGATGAGATGAAACGCTTAACTTTCAAATGCCTATTTTTAAGCCTTTTGAGCATATCTTTGATTTCTTGTTCGCCTTTTTTACTCAAATCGCGCTCAAAATCACCCTTTGAGTCGTCTTTTTCCGCTTTTGCGTGGCGGATAATGTAGATTTTTTTCATCGTAAAGTCCTTAAATTTCGCAGTTTGGCTAAGCCATAACCACATATAAAGCCGAAGATATGGGCATACCAAGCGATATTTATCCCCATAAATATCGGCGCAAAGCTCATCAGCAAGAGCGCGACCACCAGCCCTTTGGCGCTGTGCTTATCCACAAAGGCGTAGTAGCCCATCAGCACGCATATCGCGCCGCTTGCGCCCACGACATTGACAAAATGCCCAGTGCGAAGCGTCTCAAAATACACATATACCGCGCTTAAAAGCGAGCAAGCCACCCCGCCGACAAGATAGAGCGCGCCAAAGCGCAAAGAGCCAAGATAACGCTCCAAAACGCTACCAAACTGCCACAAAACTATCATATTTAGGGCAAGATGAGCGATACCGCCGTGCATAAACATCGTAGTGATGGGCTGCCACCAAAAACCATCGCTAAAACACAGCGCATTTAGTCCCAAAACCACGCTAAATTCGGGCGCAAGCACAAAAGAAACAAGCAAAAACGCGACAACATTGAGCGCGATGAGTGCCGAACAAACCAAATTTCGCCTTTGTTTTTAAATTTTATGCCAAAATTATAGCATTTATGAGCGAAAATTTGCCCTTTTGCGTGAATTTTTTTGGGATTTTGAAAATTTGCGGGCAAAATTCACATTGAATTCACACATAAAAGGTAAAATGTGCTTTGATTTTTGTTGAGAAAGGATTTGAAATGCTACACAAAACGCTTGCTGTGCTGGCTTTGACGGCTGCTTTACTGAACGCAGATATGATTATAGCACCAAATTCTTTGCCGCAAAACATTCAAAACTTCATCGCCACGCATTTTAAGGCGCAAATCGGGCTTGTCGAAATGGACAGAAAATCCTACGAAATTTATCTCACAGACGGCACGGAGCTGGAATTTGACTTGATGGGCAACTGGATAGAGATAGAAAGCGAGTTTGCGCCTGTGGATTTTGGGGTTTTGCCGCCAAATGTGGCAAACATCATCAAGGCGCAGCACCCAAACGCCACGCTTTTGGAAGTCAAACGCAAGATGAGCTACTATAAAATCAAACTTTCAAACAAGATGAAAATCTACATAGACGCTAACGGCACGATTTTACGGCAGGAATTTGATGATTAAATTTAGGGTTTTGCGTAGCCGATGAAACGCGCTTTTTGGGTGTATCAAGCTGAATTTTTTGCAAATTATAAGCGTTTTTTGTGAAAAATGTGAAAAATCGTAAAAAAATGGCGTGGCGCAAATCGTTAAAAAACATTGCAGCTTGAATTTAGTGGCTTTAAAGCTTGTTTTGCTAGCCTTTATATTTGGGCTTTGAGGCTTGTTTTACTAATCTTTATATTTGAGTTTTGTGCTTGTTTGATGATGATTTTTGGGCTTTTTGTTTAAAAATATGCCCGTCAATGCGAGCAAAAAAGCTGTGCTGGTTTTGTGCGGCGCTCAAAAATCTTGTCATTGTGAGTAAGAATAATTCGCACAACCCATCATCGCAAACGAGCCTTGCGAGCGTAAGATGAGAAAATGGCAAAGTTTTCAAGCCTTAAAATAGCAAGCATTTGCCATTCCGTTTGTCATTGCAAGAAAAAAAAAGCGCTTGTGATAATAAAACCAAACTTACTTTATTTTTCTTTCATCAGCTTTCATTTTCAGCTTTTTCTTTTATATCTTTCAAATAATTATATAAGAAACATAAAATTCGTAGCCAAAGCCGCTACAAAACAAAGTATAGCAAGGATTATGCTTGCTGAAAGCCCCCAATTACTCCCAAAACGCCAGCCCCAAATGCCCAAAAAAGCACTTATTCCTATCAAAATAGGTTTAGTTAAAGGCGGCACACCGATAGCCGCAACCCACAAGATAGCCATTACCACAAGTGCCACCGCAAACATTATCCACGAGTGAAAATACTCACCGACAAATATCGCAACGAAAAAGAATTCAATGAGAACAAATTTATACGCATCTTCCATTGAATTCGCTTCCATTACACCTCGCCGAACGACATCTTCGTCTAACTTTTCTTTTCTTTTTGCCATTGTTTGTCCTTATTGCAAGAAAATAATTTTATTTGTCATAAAATGATTTCAAAGGCATTTGCAACGGAATAAATGCTATATTATTGCATTGATTAAGCCGATAAGCATTATTGCAGTTTTTACATTCGCTACATTCGTTACAATTATAACAATACAAACATTTTTCACAACCACTACTCATACTACAATATTCGCAATTTTTGCAATTGTAACAATTCACGCAATGATTGCAATCAATGCAATTTATACAATCCACACACCCAAAACAATTTTTCAATGTGCTTGCATAAAGTTTAGCTGTTGTTTCATCATAAATGTTTGCATTAAAACAATTACCATCAATTATCCAAAATCCATTATACAGAACAACTTTGTTTTCTTCCATTTTATCCTCCTAAAACGAGTAAGTCGCTTCACCTTTGTTTGTTTCAATTTTAACTTCTTTTACCTTGCATTTTTGATCATAAATTCTAAAATTAGCACTTTTTCCATAATCGAGTTTGACAGCATATTGTGGTGGCTTCGGCAAGGATTCAATCTCCATAATACTCATAGATGAAAAGTTTTTAGACTTATCAAAATTGTTAAAATGCTCATCTGAATTCCTAAAATAATATTGGAGATTACCCTTGCGTTGATACTCGGCATTATCGCTAACATTTTTAATTTTAACTCCCTTTTTTACATAATCTTCGTATTGAGCTTGAACTTGCTTACTTTTGTTAATATGTCGTTGTAAAATTTCTTCACTTGTTATATCACGCGGCTTAAATATTTCAGAACCAAAATCATAATAGTTTATGTATATACGTATTCCATAAGAATCATAAATATTCATAGCCTTTTGAGTGTCCCATTCTTTCATTCTTCTTATTTGAATAGTTTCATCACTGTACAAAATGTCATTGAATATTATTTTAGCTAAAAATTTTTGCCTTTCTGTCCCCTTATCAATTTGAGAAAAGATTTTTTTAAATATCTCCAATCCTTTTTCTTTGGTATAGCTAAAATTTGCATTTTCATCTAAGGCATATTTAGCCTCATTGAGTTCTTGTGCAAATGTCGCAAAAATGTTGGCTAAAAATTCCTTACCTTCATTTTCTATTGCCTGCCATTCTTGTCCGTAACATTGTTCAAAATCTTTGTCGACTTTTTCATATTCGTTAGATTTATTATTTTTATATGTATCTATCACTCTTTTTTGCTCATTCAAGCAAACACAATATTCATATTTATCTCCATCTTGACATCGAGAGTAAAACCCCTTATATCTCCGAATAATATCAAGCAATTGTCGTTCTATACTCCATTTTATCTCTTCCACACCATCATTGTATTTAAATGCTAACTTATCGTATATATAGCTATCAACAATAACCCTTTTATTTGTTTTAAAATACTCATCATCACGCAAATAAAACAAAGCTCCCTCTGCTCTCTCAAACTGTTTATAAAAAGAATTTACAGCAGACTGAACCCGTTCATCAAAACTACTTTTGCAATTTCCTTTGTTAATGATGACATTGTAAATTTCTATATCATCATCTTCAAGCGAAACCACTTTGATGATTTGTTTTTTATAATCAATCTGCCCAGCTTGTCCCCAATCAAACAAACCGCCCATACCAGCTTCTTGTTGTAGATTTGTCGTGCTTGTTTCTACACTGACTTCCAAATTTAGACCACTACACGCCTTAAAAAGCATAAAGACCACCAAAAGCACCGCACCAGTGGCGATGATTTTGCCCTTGTTAATGTAAAGTGTATTTTTTTTTGCATCGTTTTTCCTTAAAATGAATTTTAATAGTTTGAATTTTAGCAAAAAAATCTTAATTTAAACTTAAAAAAAAGAAATTATTACTTAATTTTTAAAATTTTTAAGCATTATTTCCTTTGTTAGTTTTTATGAGAAAATACACTAAATTCCTTAAAAAATTTAGCTTTTAAGGAAGTGTATGAAAGAGATGAAAACCCCTAGCAAACTCAGCCAGCGCGATATGGCGGGCATTTTAAAGGTAGATACAAAGACACTTTATAATTGGCGCAAACACAAGCCAGAGCTTTACTCCATCGTGCTACTTGGCTTTAAATTCAAAGAGCTGATGCAAGCGCAAAAGGACTTTTTAAGCGAACTTGAAACCATAGAACAAGGCTTAAACGAAAGATTGCGCCTTTGAATTTGCCTATCATTGCGAGCTTTGTGGAATTTAAGTGCGCCTTTTGTCCGTCATTGCGAGCAAGGCTCACGCCTTGCGTGGCAATCCATAAATTTAAACAAACTTTACCATAAAAATTCAAGCAAAAGCCCAAATTTTGTCATACTGACTTGTCTTGTCATACCAAACACTCTTTGTGTCATAAATTTTGTCATACTAGGCTATTTTCTTGTCATACTGAGCTTTCATAAGAAAGCGAAGTATCCAAAAACTCTTTATATTGTCATACTGAGGCGTTAGCCGAAGTATCCATAAATTCAAAGCGTGCTTTGAATTCTGTGGATTTTTCGCCTTTTTGCAAAAGGCTCAAAATGACAGCAGTGGTGTGGATTTTTTTGTTGCGGCTACGCCTTACAACTCGTTGGGTCGCTAACGCTCAAAATGACAAAATCCGCCGTCTTTGCAAGCCTTGTGTTTGCAAAGGATCAGTATGACAAGCGAAAATAGTTCGGTATGGCAAATTTAAGATGCTTTCCTTAAACATTCAAGGTTAATATGACAAAATCAAAGACTTTGCAAATTTTGTTGCAAGATATAGAAAAAAATGCTACAATACAAACAAAAATCCATTTTCAAAAGGTGCAAAACACAAATGTATATCAAAGAAATTCAAAAGTTTGAGGAAAACCGCTACAAAGCAAGAGCCTATATGAGCTATATCTTAACAAGAAATTTGCCCGACAAGCTCCCGCAAATCGAGCTTTCGAGCATAAAAGTGGCTTTGGACAAGCTTGCTCACGAGATAGAAGGCTTTGAAGCTTTGTATATCCTTGATAACTCGGGCAAGCAAATCGACAACAATATCAGCACGCGCAAGGACTTTTGCACGGGCAAGGGCGAGGACAGAAGCGGGCGGAGTTATTTTTACCGCGCCGTTAAGCTCAAACGCTGTGTTTTGAGCGACCCTTACCCATCAAGCCTTGACAATGAGCTTTGTGTAACGGCATCTATGCCTATTTACAACAGCTCGGGCAAGCTAGAATTTGTGGTGTGCATAGACATAAAGCTTGCAAATATCCTTAAACTCATACAAGCGAGCAATTTTGAGTTTATCTTTACGGAATTTAGCCGTGTGGTGTATTTTTGCTTTGGGGCGGTGCTTTTTGTCATCACTTGCTTTTTGTTTCATCGCGGAATTTTAAGCCTTTTTAATCAAGAAGGCGTGAAAATTCAGCAAATGTTTGAAAGCACTATCGCTATAACGCTGGCGTTAGCGATATTTGACTTGGCTAAAACGGTGATTGAGGAAGAAGTTTTGGGGCGCAACCGCAAGGAAAAAGGCGGTATCCAAAAAACAATGGTGCGTTTTTTAGGCTCTATCATCATCGCCCTTGCCATAGAAGCCTTAATGCTCGTGTTTAAGCTCGTAACAGGCGACTTGTCGCAGATGATTTATGCGATTTATCTTATCATCGGCGTGAGCGTGTTGCTCGTGGGGCTTAGTATTTATTTGTTTGCGGTAAAATACAAATATAAAAAACAGATATTTTGAAAGATTTGCTAAATTTTTAAGAAAAAATGCTATACTTATCACTTGAATTTAAGCTAAAATGCGTTATAATGTGATATTTTGGCATTGAAAGGACGAAAGCGTGAGATTGTTGGTTGTCGATGATAGCTCTACAATGAGAAGGATTATAAGAAACACCTTGGAAAGACTCGGGCATACCGATGTTGTCGAGGCGGAACACGGCGTGGAGGCTTGGGAAAAGCTGAGTGTTGATGAGAGTATAAAGGTTGTCATCACGGACTGGAATATGCCCGAGATGAACGGACTTGATTTGGTGAAAAAGATTCGCGCCGAAAAAAAGTATGAGGATATGCCCATCATTATGGTAACGACTGAGGGCGGCAAGGCTGAGGTTATCACCGCGCTTAAAGCTGGGGTAAATAACTACATAGTAAAGCCCTTTACACCGCAAGTTTTGAAAGAAAAGCTCGAAGATGTGCTTGGAATCGCGCCCGGCACGACACCAGCGGCTGAGTAAAGCAGGGTTATGCAAGATTCTTACAACGAATTTTTTTTTCAAGTCGATAAGCCTTATAACCCTTTGTTTATCGACTTTGTGCTGTCTTTGGGCGTGGAGGCTGTGGAGGAAAAAAACGGCGGCGTTTTCGTGCGCTCAAATGATGATTTAAGCACTATCGCTTGGGCTGTGGATAAATTCGGCGCAAGCTTAGCAAAGCATCAAAATATCACGCTCAACCTACGCACAAATTTAAGCCAAAAGCCAAACAAAGACTGGATAAAAGAGTATCAAAAAGGCGTTGCGCCCTTGCAAATAGGGGATTTTTATATACATAGCTCGTGGCAAAAGCCGAATTTACGCGCTATAAATGTTCAAATCGACCCTGCACTTGCCTTTGGCTCGGGACACCACGAAAGCACGCACTCGTGCATAGAACTTTTGCAAGCCTTTGCTAAAAGCGGCGACAAAGCCCTTGATATAGGCTGTGGAAGTGGAATTTTAAGCATTATTTTAGCTAAAATGGGTTGCGAAGTGAGTGCTTGCGATACCGATGAAATCGCCGTTTCAAGCACGCTTTCAAACGCAAAGCTCAACCAAATAGCACTCAAAGAGCTATGGCAAGGCTCAGTAAATCAAACAAAAGCCCTTTATGACATAGTTGTCGCAAATTTAGTCGGCGACATTATCCTAACTCTCGCGTTTGATTTGAAAGCAAGAGTAAAAAAGGGCGGATATTTGGTGCTTGCGGGCATTTTAGACAAATACAAGGCGCGAATTCAGCGTGAATTTAAAGAATTTAAACAAATCAAACAAAGCCAAACAAACGAATGGCTAAGTTTTGTGTATCAAAAGGAAAACAAATGAACAACAACCCAAACCAACAAGGCGGCAACAATATGCCCCCAAACAACAACAATTTTTTCAACAAAAACCCCATTTTAATCTTTGCGGTTTTTGCTATCATAGCGATTTTGCTTTTTCGTAGCTTTAACGACAGCCCAACAAGCCTTGCTTCAAACGCTTTAAGCTCCGAGCCAAGCCGCAACATAGCTTACTCTGAGCTTAAAAAACTCATCGAAAGCAACCAAATAGCCCGCGTGGATATAGGACAAACAACCATTCGCGCTATATCCAAGCAAAACGCCGTCTTTACCACGCAAAAGGTGAGCAACGACCCTGGGCTTATCGCCTTGCTCGATGAAAAGGGCATTGTGTATGATGGGCGTCCGACAGAGCGCAACTGGTTTTTGGATATGATTTTTTCGTGGGTGCTGCCCGTGTTTATTTTCTTTGGAATTTGGATGTTTTTAGCTTCGCGTATGCAGCGCAATATGGGAAGCTCGATTTTAGGTATGGGTTCAAGCGGCAGGCTCGTCAATAGCGAAAAGCCAAAGGTTAAATTCGGCGATGTGGCTGGGGTTGAGGAAGCAAAAGAAGAAGTTAAAGAAATCGTTGATTTTCTCAAATACCCCGAACGCTACATAAATTTAGGCGCGAAAATTCCAAAAGGACTTTTGCTCGTAGGACCCCCTGGCACAGGCAAGACACTTTTAGCCAAAGCCGTAGCAGGCGAGGCTGATGTGCCGTTTTTTAGTGTCTCTGGCTCATCTTTCATCGAAATGTTTGTGGGCGTGGGCGCGAGCCGTGTGCGGGATTTGTTTGAAAAGGCGAAAAAAGAAGCCCCCGCTATCGTTTTCATCGATGAAATCGATGCTATCGGCAAAAGCCGCGCGGCTGGGGCGATGATGGGCGGAAATGACGAAAGAGAGCAAACCCTAAACCAACTTTTAGCCGAAATGGACGGCTTTGGCACGGAAAGCTCGCCTGTCATCGTTTTAGCCGCGACAAACCGCCCTGAGATTTTAGACGCTGCACTTTTGCGCCCCGGGCGTTTTGACAGACAAGTGCTTGTGGATAAGCCCGATTTTAAGGGGCGCTGTGATATTTTAAGAGTGCATATGAAAGATGTGAAAATTTCGCCCGAAGTTAAGGTTGAAGATGTCGCTCGCCTTACCGCTGGGCTTGCGGGAGCGGATTTAGCAAATATCATCAACGAAGCAGCGCTTTTAGCAGGGCGCGATAGCAAAAAATATGTCGAGCAAAAAGACTTAGTCGAAGCCGTAGAACGCGCTATCGCTGGGCTTGAAAAGAAATCGCGCCGCATTAACGAAAAAGAGAAAAAAATCGTTACTTACCACGAGTGCGGGCACGCGCTCATAGCCGAGACGACAAAGGGCGCGAAAAAGGTAAGCAAGGTAAGCGTTATCCCGCGCGGACTTGCCGCACTTGGCTACACGCTCAACACGCCAGAAGAAAACAAATTTCTAATGCAAAAACACGAGCTTTTAGCCGAAGTTGATGTGCTTTTGGGCGGGCGAGCGGCGGAGGAAGTTTTCATCGGCGAGATTTCAACGGGCGCGAGCAATGATTTAGAGCGCGCCACAGACATTATCAAAGCGATGATTTCTATGTATGGAATGAGCGAAATCGCTGGACTTATGGTGCTTGAAAAGCAACGCAACACCTTTTTAACAGGCGGACAGACGATAAAAGACTACTCAGAAAAAACGGCTGAGGCGTTAGATGAGTATGTCAAAGCCACGCTTGATGAGCGGTATAAAGGCGTTTTGGCGACTTTGAAACTCTACAAAGACGCCATAGAAACGATGGTTGATGCGCTTTATGAGGAAGAAACCATCGAGGGCGAAAAGGTGCGACAAATCATCGCTGAATTTGAAAAGCAAAAGGGTATGAAAACGCGCCTGCAAAGCGATGAAAAAGATGAAAAAAACTTGCGCTCTAAAAAAAGCAAAAACGCGGACGAAAATTCAGCTAAAAGCGAAGATTTAGCTCAAAATTCAAGCCCAAAGGGCGAAAAACCCGCTCGCAAAAAGAGCGATAAAAATGAAAACGACACGCAAAAAGGCTAACAATGAAATTTTTTGCTAAGTCAAGCTATGAAATTCTGCTACTTTTCGGTGCGCTTGTGCTTGTGTGGTGGATATTTTTTGGCTTTTCTTGGCTGCTTTTTGTGCTGTTTTTAGCTCTTTGCTTTTTGTGTCGCAACACCCAAAGGGCTGTGTTTTGCACCGATGATAAAGCTATCATAGCCCCTGTTTGCGGGCGTATCACTAGCATAAGTGCGGTAAAGCACGGAGATTTAGGCGAATGCGTGCAGCTTGTCATCAAAAACGCCCTTTACAACGAAGGCATTATCCGCGCAAGCTCGAAAATGCGGATTGTTAAGGTTAAGGTGCGGCACGGACTTTTTGGCTTTGATATGGCAAATTTTTGCGAACGGGTATTGATTTTAGCGAAAAACGGCGATACAAATTTTGGCTTGCGTATCAGCGGAGGCAGCTTGGAGCGCAAGATAGGCTTGTATGAGGGCTTGGGCGAGCTTGAAGCGGGCGAAGAGCTGGGATTTAGCCTAAATGCTACGATCAGCCTGCTTTTACCAAAGGACACAAGGCTACTTGTCGGCATAGGCGATGAAATCACAAGCTGCGCCTTGCTTGGCTATTTTAACGCAGCACAAAAAAGTGGCGCAAAACGCCAAATTTCAGCGAGAAATTCAGCCCCAAAAGCTAAAATTTCAGCTAAAAATTCAAGCCAAAGCACCCAAATTTCACAAGCAAAAAATGCAAAAACAAACAAAAAATCAGCTAAAACAAAAACACTGAACTCCAAAACAAAAACGCCCAAAAAATCAAAAAGCACCAAAACGAGCTTAAAAGCCACGACAAAAACTTCCGCAAAAGCTAAAAATTCAGTCCAAAGCCGCGAAAATTCAAGTAAAGGCGCAAAATGAACGAGAACAAACCCCATTTAGCCTATATTTTGCCAAATCTTTTCACCGCAGCGAGCTGTTTTTGCGGCGTTGTCTCTATCATCTCATCGATGAACGGCAGGGCATTTAGCGCTTTGCTTTACATTTTCATCGCTCTCATCTTTGACGGGCTTGATGGGCGCGTGGCAAGGCTTACGAACACGACTTCTAAATTCGGCGTGGAGTTTGACTCACTTTCCGACCTTGTCGCCTTTGGCGTGGCACCAGCGGTGTTTTTTTATGTGAATTTAGGATATGAGTTTGGTAAAATCGGCACGCTGATTAGTGGCTTTTTCGTGGTATTTGGGGCGATTCGCCTAGCCCGCTTTAATGTAACCACAGGCACTTACGAGCCTAGCGTTTTCATAGGGCTTCCCATACCCACAGCAGCCATAGTTAGCGCGGTTTATATCTACGCTTACACCCGCTACGACTTCTTTCGCGGCTTTGAAGTGGCGTTTTTACTCGTCCAGCTCGGGCTTGCCTTTTTGATGGTGAGCAACATTCGCTATCCTAGCTTTAAAAAAGTGGATTTGAGCCAAGCAAATATGCTCAAAGTGCTTGTTTTGCTCATACTCGCCTTTTCTTTGCTCTATCTTTACACGCTTGAAAGCATTTTCATCGCCGTGAGCCTTTATGTGTTTTACGGACCCCTACGCACGATTTATACGCTACTTTGCGCTAAATTCAAAAAACGCTAAATTTTTACTCTATCGTTGTGAATTTTTTAACGGCTCACAATTAAAGCGAAAATTCAAGCACAAATTCCGCAAAGCTCACAAGGGCAGCTCATCTTGTCATTTTGAGTGAGTGAAACGAGCGAAAAATCCATATTGTCATATTGAG
>OIZA01000676.1_pt1 | contig 15538 bp, 11 predicted proteins | sample 1588381 | NCBI WGS metagenome assembly OIZA01 (sample SAMN03283277) | human gut metagenome | biome: human-associated habitat; material: feces | host: Homo sapiens | place: Peru | collected 2012 | reverse complement strand
CACATATTCCTGATCCGCCGTTGTCACATGTATGGTCTGTGTCGGCTCATCAAAGCCATAATCGGAAATATCATCATAATCCTTTACTTCATCTTCCGCTGTGACTTTTTCCACATTGGACAGAAGTGATGTCATGGCATCCTGGTCAAGCGGAACAGAAGGGTCTCCGTCATAAATCCAGGTTCCGTCTGTCTTGCTGAAAGAAAGCTCTGTTCCATCGCTGTCATAGGAAAATGCAGTGATATCATCCGCCGAAATGTCTGCCACAGTTATTTTTTTCGCTTCCGCTTCTTTTTTCTCTTTTTCCTCCGCCTTATCGTTATATGCGCGGATGCCAAGCCATGCCCCGACGCATACGATAAGCAGCACGATCAGTATCATAAACTGTTTTTTCTGTTTTTGCATTATTTCTTTCTCCTTACTGCCCAAATTCCGATTCCAGCCCCGAGAAGCACTAACGGTAGCAAAATGACAAGTCCCACTGTCGCCAGGACAACGGTCATGCTGGATACGGTGATTTTTGCTGTATCATACTCTTTGACCGGAATCACAATAGATGACCCGTTGTCACTGCTGTCTGCGAAGCTGCTCATGCAGGACGAAAACAGTTTTGCATTATTGCCGGATACCATCTGATCGGCACTGTCGTCAAACATCATCGTACTGGAGAACACAAAAAGCTTCGTTGTATTCTCATCATCCACTTTTTTCTCCGCTTCCAGACCGATCACAAATGGTCCATCCACATCTCCGTCTTCTTTTTCATAAGAAGTCATATTTGCCACGTCCGCCTTGGAAAACGACGTCGAGGAGGATGTCAGAAGATCCGTATAAGTAATGTCCGCCCCGTCTTCTGTCTGTGGATGCGTGATTCCACGGCAATACGGTGCAAAAATATAGCTGTCCGACACGGAAGATGTCCATTGTGACGATGCGATCGATGGCAGCAGATAGAATGGATTCTGATAATAACTGTTCTTATCCTGCTCTACCACCATGCCTTTTTCCAGTTGAATGCCGTATGCGGATAACACCGATTCAAAATTCGGAAGATCCTTATCGGTATATGTTGCCGTGATAAATGCTTTTCCGCCGGCTGCCAGATAATCAGATACTTTTTTTGCATCGTCCTCTGAGAAATCGGAGGTCGGTCCGTTGATGACAATTGCCTCGGCATCCTCCGGAATACTGTCACTCTTTAACAGTGTGAGGGAGCTGACATCAATATTTGCCTTTTGACACGCTTCTGAAAAGCCGCCGGAAAGTTCGGTCTCTCCATGTCCGGTGATCTCATAAACAACAGGCATGTTCTCATTTACCACATAGGCAATGGCACTTGTAAGCTGTCCCTCCCCGTCATAACCGGTCGTCTGCTGCGAATAGGTCGAATAATCAACCGATGTCTCGTACAGATCGCTGTAATCAATGACCTTGGAACGCTTTGCACTCTCTACGATAATGCTGTTCGCAGACGGTGCTGTTTCCGTATAATTGGAATAAAACTGCGGATATACTTTCGGGTCCTTATAGACCACGGAAATATGGGAGGACGCATCTTTATATTTTTCAAGCATCGCCGACAAGGTGGTATCGTTGGATTCCAGCGAACTTTTTGCTGCCAGAACGTATACCGTAACATCATCTTTTAAATCCGCCAGATAATCTTTGGTGTCTTTTGTGATGGTATAAAGTTTCTCATTGGTCATATCCATCTGCGTAAGTGTAGACGGAAGTGCTCCGACTGCGAGATTTAATACTACTGCCACTGCGATCCCGAAAACCACCATACCGGTGCTGAACACACCAAGTCCGATTTTTTTACGGCTTATACTCCAGCGTCTCTTCTGAATGGACTGTGCTGTCAAAAACAAAAACAGCGCTGTAACAGACACATAATAGACAACTCCGGTCAGATCCAATACTCCGTTGCAGAATTTATCCAGATGTGCAGTCAGATCATAGCAGCCAAGAATTTTCGTCAGTATATTTCCGCCGGATGAAATCAGGTTTGTGATTCCACCCATCAGATAGCCCAAAAGCAGAAGTCCAAACGTAATAACTGCGGAAATAACCTGGCTCTCGGTCAGGGAAGACACAAAGGTTCCGATCGCAATACAGGTAATACCATACAGCCAGAATCCAAGGATCGCCACATAGGACTCCTTCAACGGAGCGCTTCCGAGTATTTTCAAAAGCAACGGGCTTAACGCGATTATCGCGACACCAATGGAAAACACGGCAACCATTGCAAGAAATTTTGCGAGAACGATCTTTCCCAGTGATACCGGTGAAGTCAGGATCAACTGATCCGTTTTCTTGTTGCGCTCCTCTGCAAACACACGCATAGTCAGCACAGGCACCGTGATCAGAAATATAAACGAGATTGCCGATAAACTGTAGGAAACATACGCATATCCGTAGGAAAGGTTATATACTACAAAATAAAGTCCGAACAGGCATAACGTAACGGCAAGAAACAGCCAGCCGATTACAGACTGAAAATAAGATTTAAATTCACGTTTGAAAATTGCAGCCATTACGCAACCACCTCCTGATCTTTTTTCTGTACCGCCGCTGTTTTCTGTGAAGTCAGTTCAAGGAAAATCTCCTCTAAGGACTTGCCTTCGGCTTTCATCTCAAGGATCGGCAGCCTTGCCTCCGCAAAAGCCAGAAATACCGCCTCACGGATATCTGCACCCTTTTCCGCCGAGAGCAGAACCTGCACAGTATGCTCCTCTGTACCTTTAGAGACATGATACTTCTGCACCTGTGTGATGGTCTTTAAGACATTTTCCGTCTCTTCCTCCCCTGCTTTTACAAGCAGTTCGATCTCCTGCGCCCCCGACATCATCAGTGTCAGGTTTTCTGTGGAATCACTCGCCACCAGTTTTCCCTTGGAAATGATAAAAATGTGATCACATACCGCACTGATCTCGGAAAGAATATGGGAGCTTAAAATAACCGTATGCTTTTCTCCGAGTTTTTTGATCAGTTCACGGATCTCTATAATCTGTTTCGGATCAAGACCTACCGTAGGCTCATCCAGGATAATGACCTCCGGATACCCGATAATCGCCTGGGCAAATCCGACTCTCTGCCGGTAACCTTTGGAGAGATTGCGTATCAGGCGATCCTTCATATCCATGATCTTGGTAAGTTCCATGACATCTTTGACGGATGATTTACGTTTGTCTTTCGGGATCTGCTTTAATTCCGCCACAAAATCCATATATTCCAGAACCGTCATATCCATATAGAGCGGCGGCAGTTCCGGAAGATATCCAACACACTTTTTTGCTTCTTCCGGCTGGGCAAGTACATCAAAACCGTTGATCTTTACTTCCCCGCTGGTCGCCCCGAGATATCCGGTGATAATATTCATCGTCGTTGATTTTCCGGCGCCGTTCGGCCCGAGGAAACCATAGATCTTTCCAGACTCAATGTTCAGGCTCAGATCATTTACCGCGATATGATCACCATATTTTTTCACTAAATGACTGATCTCAATCACTGTTACTCCTCCTTGTCTTCCACACAAAAATTTTCCAATATCAAGGTTATTAGTAAAATGTGTTAAAAAGAAGTTGATTTTGTGTTTTTTCTGTGAAACAGGCTTTCCCCTAAAACATCCATCTCCAGGCACCCCATGTAAAAAAGACTTCATCTCCTGACAAAAAGCCTAAAAAAACTGCCTGCAGCAAAATGCCACAGACAGTTTTCCCATCTCTGTTATCCGGTTTTTATGCCGTCGATTAACGGTAAATGATATCATCTCTGCCCGGTCCGTTAGATACCATGGTAATCGGGAATCCGATATGTTTCTCCACGAACTCAATGTATTTACGGCAGTTCTCCGGAAGATCTTCATACTTTTTGATACCGCGGATATCACATTTCCAGCCCGGAAGCTTTTCATAAACCGGCTTTGCTTTCTTAAGCAGTGTGGTGGTCGGAAAATCCGTGGTAACCTTTCCGTCAATATCATATCCCACACATACCGGGATCTCATCAAGGTAACCAAGTACGTCAAGTACCGTAAACGCAACATCGGTTGTTCCCTGTAATCTGCATCCGTATTTGGAAGCCACGCAGTCAAACCAGCCCATACGTCTCGGACGGCCTGTCGTTGCCCCAAATTCACCGCCGTCTCCACCGCGTTTTCTGAGCTCATCTGCCTCATCACCGAAGATCTCGCTGACAAATTCACCTGCGCCGACCGCACTCGAATATGCCTTGCACACAGTGACGATCTGTTTTATTTCATAAGGAGGAATTCCAGCACCGATCGCGCCATAAGCTGCCAGTGTGGAAGAAGAGGTTACCATCGGATAAATACCATGATCCGGATCTTTTAAGGTTCCAAGCTGCCCCTCTAAAAGGATATTCTTTCCTTCTTTGATCGCATTCCAGAGATATGCGGAAACATCGCATACATACGGTGCGATCATTTCACGGTAGCCTTTAAGTTCCTTCACGATATCTTCCGGAACAAGGAGTGGTTTGTGATACAGATGCTCCAAAAGAACATTCTTCTGCGCACAGATGCGCTCTGCTTTTTCCCGGATCGCGTCATCATCAAAGATCTCGCTGACCTGGAAACCGATCTTTGCATATTTATCTGAGTAGAACGGTGCAATTCCTGATTTGGTGGAGCCAAAAGACTTGCCGGCCAGACGTTCTTCCTCATACTGATCAAAAAGAATGTGGTAGGACATTACGATCTGTGCACGGTCGGAGATCAGAATCTTCGGTTCCGGGACATTACGGTCTGTAAGTGATTTGATCTCAGCGATCAGCTTCGGTATATCAAGCGCAACTCCATTTCCGATAATGCTCGTTGTATGACCGTAAAACACACCGGACGGCAGGGTGTGCAGCGCGAATTTGCCATAATTGTTTACAATGGTATGACCTGCGTTCGCTCCTCCCTGAAAACGGATGATGATATCCGCCTCCTTTGCCAGCATATCGGTAATCTTACCTTTTCCCTCGTCTCCCCAGTTTGCACCAACAACTGCTTTAACCATTCTTTTTATCCTCCTGATCTTGTCACATCATTTGATTTACAGGCAATAAGAAAAGCAGGTGTAAAAACCTGCTTTTTTATTTCCTGTTTTTACTTATTGATTATACACGAAAAGTCCCTATAAGTAAAATCAATGTTTATTATATTTATCATAATCGCTGCTTATTTCGCTATCTAAAATTCCAAGCATCTGCTCCGCAGCGGCAGAAAGCGGCACGCGCTGATCCATTACAAGGCAGAACTGTCTTTTGGGAATCTTCTCTTTAAATCTGAGCTGAAACAGGCTTCCCTGCATGATCTTCGGCTCTGCAAAATCTTTTACCACACTTGCGACACCGAGACTCTTTTCCGCAAACTGTATCAGCATGTCGCTGGTTGCAAGCTCAAATTCAGGATGCAGCACCACATTCTGTTCTTTTAAATACTGCTCCACATAACCACGCGTTGATGTATTTCCCTCGAGGCACATGATCGGCAGTTCCTCAAGTACCCGGTAATCGAGTATTTTCCCCTTTAAATACTCAAAATTTTTTCCGGCCACAAAAATATCCTCGATCTCCTTCACCGGCCTTACCTTTATATGTTTTCCCGCCTGAAACGGTGTGCTGACGATCCCGAAATCTATTTTTCCCGCCTGCAGATATCCCAGTGTCTCCGGTGTCGGTGCATTCGTAACCGTAACACGGATACCCGGATAGGTCTCATGAAACCGCTCCAGATAGGACAGCAGATAAAACTGCAGTGTCATATCGCTCGCTCCGATGCGGATCTCTCCCTTGGTCAGATCCTGCATTTCCTGAAACTTCTGTTCTCCAAGAAGAATATATTCATACCCGCGCTGCACATAGGAATATAAAAGCTTCCCCTCCACCGTCAGCCGCACACCCTTTGAGGTCCGCACAAACAGTGCACTGCCCAGACTTTTTTCCAGATTTTTTACCGCCTGGCTGACCGCCGGCTGCGAAATAGAGAGCGCTTCTGCTGCCTGTGTGATATTACCATATTTTCCAACATAATAAAAAATCTTATAGTATTCCAGATTGACGTTCATGATCCGTTTCCTTTTCTTTTTCCTGCTGATCCTATTCTATGTTATCTTTCCCACAAATTCAATGCCTGCTATTGTTTTTCCTGGTATTTTCCCCTATACTATGAGTAAACTTTTTCTTTGGGAGGAACTATGAATTACAGCGATACTATTATTTATATTTTTGAAATGATCGGAACTGTCGCTTTTGCCTCTTCCGGGGCAATGGTCGGCATCCGCAAAAATATGGATATTTTCGGCGTAAATGTACTGGGCATCACAACTGCCGTCGGCGGCGGATGCATCCGCGATCTGGTGCTTGGCATCACACCGCCGAAAATGTTTCAGAGCTTCAGCTATGTCGGTGCATCCATCCTGATCTCGTGCATTCTGTTTACAATCTTTTTTCTGAATCAGGAGCTGCTCTCCAGCCGCTTTCTTGCCGCTTATGAGCGCGTCATGGTATCCCTTGATGCGATCGGACTTGGTGTTTTTACCGTCATGGGCATACGCACTGCCATCGAGGCATCCTACGAAAATAATATTTTTCTTTTGATCTTTGTCGGTGCGGTCACCGGCATCGGCGGCGGTATGCTGCGAGATGTCATGGCTGGCATGACTCCTTTTGTCTTTGTCAAACATGTATATGCCATCGCCTCCATCGCAGGTGCCGTCTGCTACATCATTCTACGTCTCTACATTCAGGATACGATATCCCTGTTTATTGGTGCTGCCACAGTCATCCTCATCCGTCTGCTTGCCGCACATTTCCGCTGGAACCTTCCACGTATCCGCCAGAAATAATTTCCGCGCACTTTTACTCTATAGAAAAGGACAGGCTCACAATGATGTGTACCTGTCCTTCCTCTTATATCTGATTTAATATTCAATTTTCTTTGAGCATGCGATCGCGATCGCTCCCGGTCCGATATGACAGGAAACGCTGAGTGACAGCGGCTGCATGACGATCTCATTATTCGGAAATGCCTCCTGCACTTCTTTCTTAAACTGTTCCGCCTGCGCAAGGTCATGCGTGTAAGCCATCTCCAGATGCATCTTCGATCCATCCTCACTGTGGAAACGCTCCTTGAAATCTTTCTTCATGGCTTCGATCATAATACTCTTTGCCTGTTTTACCGTCCTTGCTTTGGCAAAAGCGTCCAGACGCTCTCCCTGAATCTGAAGAACCGGTTTTAAACGAAGCAGAGTTCCGAGCGCTGCCGCTGCCGGAGTGATCCTTCCGCCCTTTTTCAGATAACTTAACGTATCAACCATAATATAGATACTGGATTCCATCTTGTTCTTTTCCAGGATCTCCTTGATCTCTGCCGCGCTCTTTCCATTTTCGGCAAGCTCCTTCGCGTCCATTACGGACTGGCGCTGTGTCACGGAAATACGCTGATTGTTAACGACCTGTACCTTTCCGTCATAGTCCTGGGAAAGCATGTATGCAGTCTCACAGGAACTGCTGAGTCCGCTTGACATCGGAACATATACGATCTCATCATACTCCTGTAATAACTTGTCCCAGGTATCGGTCACATTTCCGACCATGGGCATGGAGGTCGAAATATCTACTCCATCCACCAGCTTTTCGTAAAACTGTTCCTGCGTCAGATCAATATCCTCATAGAATGTTTCGTTATTTATAAAGAATGGCATTGGCAATACATATACGCCCAACTCTTTTGCATCCGCCTGTGTAATACCGCTGTTACTGTCGGTAAGAACTGCTACTTTACTCACTCTGATACCCTCCTGAAGTATTATTTAACTCTAAAATTGTACCATACTTCCCACACCGATACAATCTTTTTTCAAAAACCATTTTCACCGCTTAGCGGGCACCTTTGTCGTAAATCTCTCCGAGTGCACGCGGCGCACGGTTCTTCTTACTGAAGAAAATAAGCAAAAACAGCGTCAGCGCATAAGGCAGGATCATTACGAGATCCTGATAGCTGCTCGGCATTCCAAGGACCTGAACCAGTTTGTAACCACCGGAACGCGCCAGTCCGAAAAGCAGACACGCACCAAGTGTCGGAAGGATCTTCCAGTTTCCGAAAATGTATGCTGCAATCGCAAGATAACCATAACCCACATAGATACTCGGTGAAAAGTTTGCAGAGATCGAATATGCAAAGCAGATACCGCCAAGACCGGATAATGCACCGGATACCATGACTGCGATCAGGCGGATACGTCCGACCTGCATACCTGCCGCATCCACTGCATGTGGATTCTCTCCGCACGCACGCAGATGTAATCCAAATCTTGTTTTATACATCACAAACCACGCAATAAATGCAATTACAACAATGACAAACTCAAACGGATACATATTGGTAAATACTGCACCGATCACCGGGATTTTGGAAATGCCCGGTATCGTCACCTTATTGCACACGCCGAGTACAAATTTATCGGATGGCGCGTTAAAATGACTCGCATTGATCTGTTTGGTCAAAAACTCGGTCAGTGCCATCGCCAATGTATTGACCACAACACCGCTGATGACCATATCAGCCTTAAAACGGATACACAGCAGTGCGTGAATCAGTGAGAACAAAAGTCCGCCCACCATGGCAAAGAGCATGGCAAGATAAAACGGCAGGGACGAAGTTCCCGTCATCTTTTCCGCCACAAGCACTGCGATCAGTGCACCGATAAACGCACCGAAGCCCTGAAGACCTTCAAGTGCCAGGTTGGTCACGCCGCTCTTCTCACTGTAGATACCGCCAACTGCCATAATAAAAAGCGGAAGGGAAAATGCAAGTCCGTCAATAATAATCGTATTCATTTAGTTTTCCCCCTTTCTCTCTTTTAACGTGTCACGCAGGCGACCGGTCTTATAACGCACAAATGCGCCGCATGCAGAGAACAGAAGAATGATTCCCGTGATTACGGATGCGATCTCCTGCTGTACTCCGGAGGCCGAACTCATATAGGTACTTCCCTTGCTGATCACTGTGATCAGGAATGATGAAAAAATGATTCCGATCGGATTGTTGTTTCCAAGCAAAGATACCGCGATCGCGTCAAAGCCTGTTGTTGTCAGTACCTTGGGCTGGATCGAAGCAAAATATCCAAGATAATAGGTTGCCCCTGCGAGACCGGAAAGCGCACCGGATATCACCATCGTGATCACAATGTTTTTTCCGACTTTGATTCCGGCATATTTTGCTGCGGTACGTGAATATCCAACCGCTTTCATCTCAAAACCGAGTACTGTTCGGTTCATAAGGAACCGTACTAAAAATACGGTGATGGTTGCAAGGATGATGCCAAGTGGAATATCCATCTTATAACCGCCGACTTCCACATCCGTAAGTGTCAGTCTTGCGGCTGTGGATACATTTTTTGACTGTCTTGATACCGGGTCTACAAAATACATATTGATAAAGAAGCTGATCACATATTCTAAAATGTAATTGATCATAATTGAGGAAACAACCTCATTGATATTAAAGCGATATTTAAGAAAGCCGATCAGTCCGCCGACACACGCTCCAGCTAAAATTCCAATGATCACAACAAGCGGTTTTGCGATCGGTGCTGCAAGGCTGCTGTAACCAACCGTCACAGTCGCAAGGAATCCTGCCGCAAGCATCTGTCCGGAAACTCCGATATTAAAGAGTCCTGAGCGGAGTGCCACCGCCACCGCAAGCGCCGCAAAGATCATAGGTGTCAGGTTGTCCATGAAATCCATGAAATCTGTGATCATGCCCTTTTTTCCTGCGTAGGAAGCCTTCGGTGCAATACCACAGCCCTGCAGAAGATTATAAAATGCATAAAACGGATTGTGACCGAGCAGTGCGATCACGATTCCGCCAACGATCAGTGCAACAAGGATGGAAAATATGGGAATTGCGATCTTCTGCCGCTTTTCATGTCCGATCGTGGCAAGCACCATCTTTTCAAAAACATTTACTTTTTTATTCATTGTGTCCTACCCCCATCATAAATTCTCCAACCTCATTGGCTGTCAGGGATTTTGCATCCGCAATCTTATTGATACTTCCGTTAAAAATAACGCCGATGGTATCTGCAAGATTCATGACTTCATCCAGTTCCAGAGAGATTAAAAGTATGGCTTTTCCTTTATCTCTTTCTCCGATGATCTGCTTATGGATATTTTCAATCGCTCCGATATCCAGTCCTCTGGTCGGCTGCACAAAGATCATAAGATCTGCCTGTGTCTCAATCTCTCTTGCAATAATCGCCTTCTGCTGGTTTCCGCCGCTCATGGAGCGGGTAACCGTCGTCGCTCCCTGTCCGCTTCGGATATCGTATTTTTCGATCAGTTTTTTACTGTTATCCAAAAATTCTTTCTGGTTCAGCACGCCCCGCTTTGCATACGGCTCTTTGAAGTAGCCCCGCAGGCCAAGATTATCTGCAAGTGAAAAATCCATCACAAGCCCATAATTCTGACGATCCTCCGGAATGTATGCAATTCCGGCTTCTGCACGTTTTCTTATGGTTTCCCCCGTGATATCCGTACCGTTCAGATATATCTTTCCACTATATACATGCATCAGCCCAGCGATCGCATCTGCAAGCTCGATCTGTCCGTTTCCGGACACACCTGCTACTGCAAAGATCTCACCGCCATGAATGGTAAAGGACACATCTTTTACCACATCAAAATGGTCACGGTTTTTTACTGTCAGATGCTCTACTTTTAACACTTCCCTTCCAAAGGAAGCTTCTTTTTTCTCCGTTGTAAAGCTGACCTCCCGCCCCACCATGAGATTTGCCATCTTCCTGGTGTCCGTAGCTGCCACATCAAGCACATCCACCAGTTTTCCGCGGCAGAGGATTGCGCAACGGTCGGCAACTTTTTTAATTTCCTCAAGCTTATGCGTGATCAGAATAATGGTCTTTCCACCATCCCTGAGACCTTTTATGATCTTTAATAAAAACTCGATCTCCTGCGGGGTCAGCACTGCTGTCGGTTCATCAAAGATCAGGATTTCCGCCTCGCGATAAAGCATTTTTAAGATCTCTACACGCTGCTGAATTGAAACATTTACATCTTCAATCACATCGGTAGGCTTTACTTCCAGACCATATTCTTTCGAAAGTGCCTCAATATCCGCATTCGCCTTTTTCATATCTACCGTACGAAACAGCCCCAGAACCTTTTTCGTCGGCTCCATGCCCATGATGATATTTTCAGCCACCGTGTAATTCTGTACCAGTTTGAAATGCTGATGCACCATTCCGATATTCAATTTTGTGGCATAGTTTGGGGAATCGATCTTTTCCTTTTTCCCACGGATAAAGATCTCTCCATCATCCGGCTCATACATTCCAAAGAGCATGCTCATCAGCGTAGATTTTCCTGCGCCATTTTCCCCGAGCAGAGCAAATATCTCTCCTTTTTTGATCTGGATCGTCACATCATCATTTGCGACAATCCCGGGAAACCGTTTCGTAATGTGTTTCATTTCCACAATGTAATCAGACATGTAAATCCTCCTAAAAGACAGGGAGCCACCTGGCTCCCCGTACTCTTACCCTTTTTCTTTATTTTACTTCAAAATCTTCCGGAGTAATATCATTTACTGTAGCATCTGCTGCCGGAACGATCGTTCCGTCTTTTACTTTTTCAAATGCTGCATTGATCTTGTCGATCGTATCTGCGGAAAGCTGACATCTTCCTTCTTCACTGACATATCCGGTTGCATCGGTGTCTGCATGCAGTGTAACGTTTCCGCCCTTGAAGTTTCCTGCTGCGATATCACACAGTGCATTGTATACAGTAAGGTGCATGTTCTTGATTGCGGAAGTTAAAACAATGTTGGAATCTCCGTTTGCACCGTCATCATACTGGTCAACGTCACATCCGATCACCTTAACATCTGTTGCTTCTTTTGCTGCAGTGAATACACCGTTTCCGGAGCCGCCTGCTGCAACCAGGATAACGTCAACACCCTGATCGATCAGGGCCTGTCCTACGACCTTACCGGTTGCTTCGTCTGCGAAAGTACCAACATAGTTTCCGCCTACGTCGTTGCCCATAACATCAGTTCCTGCATAGGAAGGAAGCTCTACACATTCTACATCCTTGCCCTCTGTCTCATTCACATACTTCACACCACATTCAAAACCATACTGGTAATCTACGTTGGAAGGGTATGCGATACCGTTTACTACGGCAACTTTGTTTGTCTTTGTCTCAAGTGCCGCTGCCATACCTGCACAGAATGCGCTTTCCTGCTCTGCATAACACATAGCGTAAATATTGTCTGCTTCAATGGTATTTCCGTCTGCATCGGTCGGGAAAGAATCTACCAGGATGAATTTTACATCCGGGTTATCCTGTGCGATGGTTCCGATACCTGCAAACTGGAATCCGCAGCATACGATAACATCGTAATCTGCAACGATATCAGCTACTGCCTGAACTGCCGCATCGGTATCTCCGGTTGTCTCCTGGATCGGAGTTACGGTGCTGTCCGGATTCTCCTTGATAAAATTCTGGATACCATTGTAGTTATCCTCGTTAAATGAACCGTCATCCACACCGGACGGACTGCTTACGATCGCGATCTTTAATGCGCTGTTTGCTGTTTCTCCTGTGGATGCTTCTTCGGTAGAAGCTGCTGAGTTTGTTGTGTTGTCAGATACAGAATCTGTCTTTCCTGCATCTGCATTGGATGAACCACATGCTGTCATAGAGCATGCCATTGCTGCAACAAGCATCAATGATACTACTTTCTTCTTCATAATATTTCCTCCTGAAAAATATTTTTAACAACAACTGCCATTTTATCATGCATTCGCCGTTTTGTCTATTTCTTATTTTGCCTTTAACAGAACCGGAATCCTGCCTTGAACGCCCGCGAAGAAAATGCCGCCTCGTAATCGGCCAGTTCATGGAGTTCAATCTCCGGCAGATCGATCAGTCTTCGCTTTAAGAGTTTTAATGCCGGCTCAAACGGGCCGCACCGGCTTCCCACCAGGGTAAGTTCGTTTACAACAACCTCACTCATATTGATGGAAGCATTGCCCGCATACGTGCTCTTTAAGACGATTGTTCCCTTTTTTCTCACATAGCGCATGGCGCTTTTTAATCCTTCCGCTCTCCCTGTCGCGTCGACTACATATTCATAGCCTTCCCGCTCTCCTTCGGTCGTTACATCTGCATATGGTGCAAACCGTTCCAGCTTCTCCATATGATGACCGATCACGGTCAGATCCATGCCGTAAAGGGAAAGTACCTCGGTGATCATCAGGGCAAGCCTGCCGTCGCCGATCACGGCACAGTTCTTTTTCACATCAAAATGAACCTGCGTGGTCAGTTCTACTGCCGCTGCCAGCGGTTCCGTGAAGATGGCACGTTCCGTTTCCAGCTCATCCGGTACCGGATGCAGCAATTCCGTGGCGATCGTCATATATTCCGCGAAACAGCCATCCTTCTCATTCAGTCCTATGACCTTTCTGGTGGAGCAGTGTGTCGGTCTTCCTGTCCTGCAGTAAATGCAGTGACCGCATGCCTCGTTTAATTCGCCCACCACCCGTTTTCCGACCAGTTCCGGACGGTCTGACACCTCCACGATGCCGACAAATTCATGTCCCATAACACCGGTAAAATCCGGTTTGTATCCGGCAAGCACCTCTTTATCCGTATTGCATACCGCAGCGAGCAGGATCTTGACCAGACTCTCACCTTCTTTTGGCACAGGCTTTGGATAATCGGTTCTGCATTCTGCTGTTTTTCCATTATATACAAGCGCCTTCATCTGTTTTTTCATCTCCTTTGTATCTGTACATTCTAGCACACGCAGCCCCACATCCGCAAGCCTGTCCGCAATATACCTGCGCTTCCGTTAATTTCCATTTTTCCTTTATTCTGCGCACCGGAAAGTTTTCACTGCATGGAATTTAAGAGACAGGATACAACTGACGAATCTCGTCATACAGAGATGAGGCTGTGAAAAATTTCTTTTTCACAGCCTCATTGCATAAATCCGCTTATTTATTGTTTTATAAAACAGCTTTCATCTGCTATCTTACATCATGCCCATTCCAGGGTTTCCGCCTGCCGGCATTGCCGGTGTGTCTTCTTTGATATTTGCAACTGCAGATTCTGTAGTAAGAAGTGTGGATGCTACGGATGTTGCATTCTGCAATGCGCTTCTTGTAACCTTAACCGGATCAAGGATACCAGCTTCTACCATATCTACATATTCTTCGGTTGCTGCATTAAATCCAACGCCCTCTTTGGACTCTTTTACTTTGTTGATAATAACTGCGCCTTCAAGACCTGCGTTTGCCGCAATGTAGTAAAGCGGAGCTTCAAGTGCTTTTAAGATAACCTTTGCACCGGTCTTCTCATCACCTTCCAGTGTATCAGCAAGTGCAGAAACAGCCTTTGTTGCATGGATATATGCAGAACCGCCGCCTGCGATGATTCCTTCTTCTACTGCTGCTCTGGTTGCGTTCAAAGCATCTTCCATACGAAGCTTTGCTTCTTTCATCTCTGTCTCAGTTGCTGCGCCGACACGGATAACAGCTACGCCACCTGCCAGTTTTGCAAGTCTTTCCTGTAATTTTTCTTTATCGAATTCAGATGTTGTCTCTTCGATCTGTGCACGGATCTGACCGATTCTGCTCTTAATTGCATCTTTATCGCCTTCACCATCAACGATAACGGTATTTTCTTTCTGAACCTTAACGGATTTTGCACGTCCAAGCTGATCCATTGTAGTCTCTTTCAGATCCAGACCAAGTTCGTCGGAAATAACCTGACCGCCGGTAAGGATTGCGATATCTTCAAGCATTGCCTTTCTTCTGTCGCCATAACCCGGAGCCTTTACTGCTACTACATTGAAAGTTCCACGCAGTTTGTTTACGATCAGTGTGGTAAGTGCTTCACCCTCTACGTCTTCTGCGATGATGAGGAGTTTGGAACCGGACTGTACAATCTGCTCTAATAACGGAAGGATTTCCTGAATGTTGGAGATCTTCTTGTCAGTGATCAGGATATACGGATCATCCAAAACTGCTTCCATCTTATCCATATCGGTGCACATATATGCGGAAATGTATCCACGGTCGAACTGCATACCTTCTACCAGATCAAGTTCCGTCTGCATGGTCTTGCTTTCCTCGATTGTAATAACACCATCGTTGGAGACCTTTTCCATTGCGTCTGCAACCATATTACCTACTGTTTCATCTCCGGCAGAAATAGATGCAACTTTTGCGATCTGGTCTTTGCCGTTTACCTTTGCGGACATTGCCTTGATGGATTTCACTGCCTCATCGGTAGCTTTCTTCATACCACGTCTTAAAACGATCGGGTTTGCTCCTGCTTCCAGGTTCTTCATACCTTCCTGAACCATTGCCTGTGTAAGAACGGTAGCCGTTGTGGTACCATCACCTGCAACATCGTTTGTCTTTGTTGCAACTTCTTTTAACAGCTGTGCGCCCATGTTCTCAAACGGGTCTTCCAGTTCGATCTCTTTTGCGATCGTAAC
>OIZA01000674.1_pt1 | contig 15545 bp, 13 predicted proteins | sample 1588381 | NCBI WGS metagenome assembly OIZA01 (sample SAMN03283277) | human gut metagenome | biome: human-associated habitat; material: feces | host: Homo sapiens | place: Peru | collected 2012 | reverse complement strand
AATGCAGCAAAATGCAGATGTGAAAGATTTAGCACAAAAAGTGATGAATCAAAACAAATCACAAAACAACAAAAGCCAATTTGTCCTATGGATGGGCGCGTTGGTAGTCGGTGCCGTACTGGGTTACATGGGAATCCAGCCCCTGAATGAGTTATTCAACTTCATCGCGACCGTTTACACCCGCCTCTTCCAATTTATCGCCGTACCCACCATCGCCTTAGCCGTAATTACTACGCTGGCTGCGCTGGGAAGCAAAAAGGAAACCGGCCAAATTTTTGCTCACGCCGTAGTTTACACCTTCTTGACTACTGTTTGTGCAGCAGGCATCGGTCTTGCTATTTATCTTTGGGTAGCTCCCGGCAACCTGCCTGCAGAGGTAGTTGGCGGCGGCCTGTCCAACGTTCCGCAAAATCTTGGCAAATTAAGCTACTATGACCATATTTTAAATGTTATTCCTAATAACATGCTGCAGCCGTTCCTGGCAGGCAACGTGCTTTCCGTAATGCTCATCGCTGCTGCTATGGGCTTAGGCCTGGCATTTATGCCTAAAACCGAGAACAGAGAAATGCTGCTCAAGGGCATCATCGGCTTCCAAGAGCTGCTGTTCACCCTGATTAAAGCGCTGCTGTACGTGCTGCCGCTCGGCATTCTGGCCTTCGCAGGTCAGCTCTCCGCACAGATTGAAGCCGGCGTAATCGTTGGCGCACTGGGCAAATACACTCTGGTTATCATGGCCAGCAACTGCGTACAATTCTTCATCGTTCTGCCTATTTTCCTGCTGGCAAGAGGCCTGAACCCGATTGACGTTTTCAAAAAAATGTCTCCGGCAATCGCAGTTGCACTGTTCACCAAGAGCTCCGCAGGCACTCTGCCTGTAACCATGGCTTCTGCTGAGCAGAACATGAAGGTTAACAAAGCTGTTTCCCGCTTTGTACTGCCGATCTGCACCACCATCAACATGAACGGCTGTGCTGCCTTCATCCTGATTACCTCTATCTTCGTTATGCAGAATGCAGGCTTTGAGCTGTCCCTGACCACCATGCTGACCTGGCTGCTGGTATCCGTACTTGCTGCTGTTGGTAACGCTGGCGTACCTATGGGCTGCTACTTCCTCACCCTGTCCCTGATGAGCGGCATCGGCGCTCCTATCGGTATCATGGGTATCATCCTGCCGATTTACACCATTATCGACATGGTTGAAACTGCTGAAAACGTTTGGTCTGACTCCTGCGTTTGCGCTATGACCGACCATGACCTCAAAGGCAAAATTCCTGAAGAGGCAGAAGAAGCTTAAGCTTTAAAACAAGCTTACTCAAACCAAAAAGCCTTCCCTGGAAATTAGATTTTACGTCTAACTCCAAAGGAAGGCTTTTTTATTTCTCATTAAAGCATAGGCAATTTACTCAGTGCGTACCGTCGACAATTTTGATGCCTGCCTGACGTAGGCGCTCACATATGTCCACAATCTCTCTACACACCACCTGCTCCCCCATATCATTACGGACCTTCGTGCATACGCCCACATGCACAGCATCAACCTGCAGGCTCGCAATACGCGCCAGCTTTTCCTCTATGCCCGCCTGATTCTTCAGCTGGCAATCGTCACAGCCATTGCAGCTCCAAAACGCCTCCAGCTCCAGCGGCTCATCGCCATACATAGCAAAGGCGCCTGTTTTCTTATGCAAGGCCTGCATACACGCTGCTCCGGTACAAACATCATTAGATTGTAAGCAACGTAAAATAGCTATTCTTTTCATGCATGTCTCCCAAAGTCCTTGCTTATTTTATCCTTCATAGCCTGGCAATCAGCCTCGCTCACGCCAATCTTCGCAGCTACATCGCTCCAGCTGTTCTTCGGCGTTTTCAAATCAATAACCTTACTGATGTCCAATCCGGCCTTCTGCGCCAAAAGATAAGCACTGTTGATATGGTGCATCGCATACCCCAAATGCATATACTTCTTCGTCACCTTACGGGGAATATCCATGCGTTCAGCAAGACGACGAGCCTGATAATCCACGCAGCGCTCAAAATAAACCTCCGGCGTCAAGCCCAGCACATACTTCATGCGCTCCCAGGAATATTTATCACGCAGACTCTCAATTTCTGCCAACGGCTTCTTCGCCATATAAGCGTGCAGACATATATCCTCCGCAGCATTAAAGCCATACTTATCATATAAACTGCCCAGCTCTTCTTCAGCAAAAAGATAATCGTTGTGGAAAATACGTACTGCACGCTCCTTCGTCATATTGCGCGTATGCAGACCGGCAAAGCCTGCTCCGCTGCGCTGACCTCTGCCGAAATCAGGCTTTGCGTCCTTGCCCTTTGCCTGTGCCAAACCAAGCTTTTGCTCAACCTGCGTCCAGTCACAGGTCACAGTACGCAGCAGCAGAATCTCAGCAATACTCCTGCCGCTCCTTTGCGCCAGTCTGCCAGCCTGCAAAATATCGCTGAGCGGATACCCCTGCTGCAAGTATTGCAAAGCTGTCGTTCTGTCAACGCTGCTGTCAGCAGGCAGATAGCTTGCCTGATACTGCATATACCTTTCGGCATAAACCTTCGGCGTCAGCCCAAGCTGCACTCTTACGCGCCCCCAGGTTGCAGGCTGGCGCAGCTGCAGCACCTTTTCTACAGGCGCTCCGGAAAGATAAGCATACAGACAAGCTGTGTTCATCTCGCCATAGCTGTGCCCATTATTCAGCAGACGCAGCATCTCCGAATAACGATAGCCATAGGTTTCCTGCAATTTGGCAGCAGCCTCCGCATTAGACAGCTGCGGACGACGCATACGCGGCGGCAGCGGCGGACGCTTGCCATCCTTCAGCAGGGGAGGCATTTTTCCGTCCGGCGGCAGCATAACCTGCTGCTTTTCCTGCGCAGGCACGTTTTCGGCAGCAAAAGCAGCCTGCTCTGCCAAGCCTGCACTCAAAAGCAAAGCACAAAGAGAAGGAATTACGAGAAATTTCTTCATGGTTAAGCATCTCCTTAAAATTGTTTTATTATTTTTAAATCAATCATCTGCTTCAAAAAATCATTTAGATCCTTTCGAGCAATAGATTCATCTATATTATAATTTAACAATATCTCTCGTACTAATTCATCATAAGTTTTCACTTCATCTAATTTTCTTAGTAAAATGGCTGCTGATTCAGAAACAGAAAATAATCCATCAGCATCATTTCCTATACTAACTACATATATGTCGCCATAGGTAGATATATCAATGTTAGAATATTTTATATACTGCATTTTTATATTCCTTTCATGATTGTTGTTTGTATAATGAGTAATATAGCATTTTATTATTTATTAATTCTTCATGTTTTCCATTTTCTGTTATCCGACCATTATCTAAAACATATATCATGTCCGCTGTTTTAATATTTTTCAGTCTATGAGTTACTACAAATACTATATAATTTTTCGACATAGATTTTATATTACTCATAACTATATTTTCTGAAATTGCATCTAACGCTGAAGTTGCTTCATCAAAGACGTATACAGAAGAATCCTTATATAATTCTCTAGCTAAACATACCCTTTGTCGTTCCCCTCCAGACAAGTTACCTCCATTATTTTTTAATATTGTATTAACACCATAATCTAGTCTATCGACTATAGTATTTAAATAAGCAGCTTGTACTATTGAATCATATTTAGATTGAAATTCAACTTGACTACTACAATTATAAGCAATATTTTCTTTCATCGTCCTTTCGAAAATTATCGGTTCTTGAGATAAAACAGAAATTTTATCTCTTATATCTTGAATCCTATACAAATTAAAATTTTTTCCATTAACAAGGATTTCTCCACAATCTGGCTTTATATATCCCATTAGCATACCGATTATTGTAGATTTTCCTGCTCCACTAACACCAACCAAAGCATTCACTTTGTTTTTTAACAACTTAAAGCTTACATTACTAAGTATATTTTTATTATCATAAGAAAACGTAACATTTTTAAATTCTATGCTTTCTATACTCTTCACTCGGTTGCCATTAATAATATTTTCATTTTTAACACTAAAAAACTCATAAAGTCTTTCCATCGATGCTTGAGATATCTTAAAAATAGGGACTATATAAGCAACTTCATTAAATAAGGGTGTTATTTTTTGAAAATATAATATAAATGCAACAACACTACCAATTGACATAAATTTATAAAATATAAAAAAACCTCCTGCAATAATCGTTATAGGATAACTAGCTTCTAAGATACACCTACTTCCTACTTCACGAATGACATTGATTTTATCTCTCGAAAGCCTTCTCGCAAAATATTTCACTAAATTATCTTGGTAACGCTTAGTTTCGTAATCTATTTTACTAGAAGCTTTCACTAATTTTATGCAACTAAAAGTATCTTGTACCTTACTATCTATTTCAGCAAGTGCCTCATTATGATTCTTATATAGTTTTTTTAAAGGGAAAATCGTATTCAATATAAGCTCTGACATTTTCAGTATTATCGTTACAAGAAACAATAATGGACTAATCTTAAACATAAAAAATAGAATAATAATAATCTGTACTAATGCCAAAACACTTGAAATCAAATTATGAAACATAATCCCATTCAAATTCTCTATATCATTATTTATTCTCGACAAAATATAAGACGGAGTATTTGTTTTAAAAAACTGTAGTGGTTTCCTTAATATATCTTCAAAAACAACCATTCTAATAGTTTTAAATGTTTCTAATTTATATTTCAAGCCAACATTTTTTTGTGCATATTGAAAGATATACTTAGTTACAAAGATCACGGACCAAATTATCGCTGGATTTAATAATTCATCTTTACTTTTTACATAAAAAGCTTTGTCCATTACATTCTTCGCCAATATAGGTTCAATTAAATTACAGATACCAAAAAATATACAAAACAAAGAATAGTAAAGCAACAATTTTTTATGTACCAGCATCTTAGAAAAAATAAACTTAGTGCTTTCAGGCATTTTTATCATAGTTTAATTCAACCATCCTTTTGATATTCTCTGCATAACGACACTCAGCCTTCGGCTTACATAGCTTTCCATATCTATATTTTATCAGTGGTGGACACATATTACAAAAGACTCTCTGATCGCATTTATTGCACTCTATATCCACTTGAAATTCTTTTTCTCTTTCTTTACCAATCTCGCTCCAACAAAAATCAAAGCTATATTTTAATAACGATATTTTCTTTTCTTGACTGCATTCACATAAATACATATTGCCCTCTGGATCTATATTAACGATATTTAGACCAACAGTGCACTCTTCATAAATTCTATTATTGCTCTTATATTTTACATATTTATCAATCTGTCCAAACTGTTTTTGATAAAATGCAACTCTATCTTCGTCTAATTCTAAAGCTATTGGCTTTCTACTACCATCAATAAAGTTATTTATCTTGAAAAATGTAAAAAAGTCAATGCTATATTTTTTAGAAAAATTATATATAGCCATTAACTCTTTCTCGTTAATTTTATTAGCTATAGCTTTGAGGAATAAATTGATTTCATTTTTATTTAACTTTAATATGTTATTGTAAACTTCAAAGAAATTATTTTTACCTGTAAACAATCTATACGTATCATCAGAAAATCCGTACATAGTAATAGCAACCTTGTAAGGCTTGCTACGACTAAAAAAGCATATCATCTCATCATCTATTAAACTTGCATTTGTAGAAATAGCTACTTTTAAATTTAAATTATAAGCATATTCATAAAGCTCTCTTAAATCTCTTCGGCAAAAAACTTCTCCACCAGTAAAATGCAATATCAATACGCCTTTTTCTTTTAAAATTTTAATAACTCTTTTCCATTGTTCAGTATCCAATTCCGCAAACTGTATACTTTTTAGTGGTGTCTGATAACAATGTTGGCAGTGAAAATTACATTTGTAAGTTAATTGCAAGTTAGCATATAGGGGTAATCTGCTATTTTTAGTCATTTCAAAAAAGCTTTTCATATTTCACCTCATAATATATCAAGGGGCAGTCACATCACTTAAAAATTGACTATGCTATTATTGTTGAATAAACGGTGTAATACATGGAAATGGATTATCGTCCCCAGCACTACAGCTACAATGATGCAAAACTACATTCAAATCAATATGTTCTACTTCTGGTTTTATATATTCTTTCATAAATATACCGCCCTTCTTCTGCCCCTTGACATTATTTATACAAAATTGACCTACTACATAAAACGTAAATCAACATGTACCACAAATTACATCCAATGCTGCGGCAGATACACTATATTGATCCTGCCCGTCGCCGCATCCTCGTCCACACGGCAGCGCACCTCATACATATCATAAATAAACTTTTCCGTCAGCAGCTCACGCGGCGTCCCCAGGCCAACAACCTGACCATTTTTTATCGCCACCAGACGGTCGCAGTACATCGCAGCAATGTTCAAATCATGCACCGCCGCCACAACCGTTAAATCGAGCGACTTCACGATATCCATAATCTGCAGCTGGTACTTGATATCCAGATGATTCGTCGGCTCGTCCAGCACCAGACATTCCGTCTGCTGCGTCAGCGCGCGCGCCAAGATAACACGCTGCTGCTCGCCGCCGCTGAGTGTCGCAAAGCTGCGCTCCTCAAAATCAGCCAGGCCAACCGTCGCCAACGCCTGACGCGCAATCTGGTAATCCTTAAGATTATCACGCTCCAGTATCTTCTTATGCGGCGAACGCCCCATCAGCACAACCTCCAGCACCGAAAAGTCAAAGCTATATACATTGTGCTGCGCAACCACTGCCAGCTGCAGCGCTGACTCTCTGTAAGACAGCTCATCCAGCGGCGTACCATTAAAATATATCTTGCCAGCCGTCGGCTTTTGCACACGATAAACGCATTTCAAGAAAGTACTCTTGCCACTGCCGTTCGGCCCGATAATCCCTACAAACTCCTTATTATGCAGGCCGAAATTTATTCCCTTAAGAATTTCCTTTGGTCCAAAGGCCATCTTCACTGCTTCTGCCAAAATCTCCATTATCAGTTACCTCCAAAGCCATAGGTTTTCTTAATCATCAAATATACAAAGCACGGCGCACCGATAAGCGAAATCAGAATACCGATAGGCAGCTCCGTGCGCGGAATAATCACGCGGCACAGGCCGTCAGCTACTACCAAAAACACCGCACCAGTCAAAGCGCTGACCGGAATAAGCTTCTTATGGTCCGTGCCCACCAGCATACGGATAACATGCGGCACAACAAGACCGACAAAGCCTACCATACCTGCAGCATACACTACAAAGCCTACGATAAGAGAGCTTACCAGCAGATAAATCTGTCTGTAAATATGTAAATCCGTTCCCAGTGTCAGCGCCGATTCATCACCGAGCAGCATCAGGTTCAGCATTCTGCTCTGGCTCCAGAAAAACAGCACCGCCAGCACGACAATTGGTGCAATAACAGCCAGCGTTTCCCACTTCGCCCCGGCAAAGCTGCCCATCATCCAGTAAGCGATGGTCTGCATGCCTTCCTTATTATTAGCAAAGTACACGATGAAGCTAGAGAAAGCACCGCAGACCGCACTCAGCGCCATGCCTGCCAAAAGCAGCTTCACGGAATTGCTGCGTCCGCCAAGATTCGAGATGAACAGCACGCCCAGCGACATAATAAACGCGCCGATAAATGCGGCAATGCCGACAAAGTTTTCACCCAATGCTACGCCGATACCGAGCAGAATCGCTGCCGTCGCACCCAGCGAAGCACCGGATGAAATACCCAAAATATACGGGTCAGCCAAAGGGTTCTTTACTACAGCCTGCATAATAACGCCGCAGACAGAAAGACCCATACCGACTAAGGCAGCCAGTACCAAACGCGGCAAACGCAGCAGCCAGATAATGTCATGCACAGGCCCTCTGTCCGGCCCCTCAATCGCCTGTCCGCTCGTCAGCTGCTCCATGACCGTGTTATAAATGCCGGCCATCGGCAGCTTCACTGTACCGATGGACATAGCCCAAAACAGCGCTATAACCAGCGCCACTATCAGTCCGGCGCAAATAATCAGATATCCCTGCTTCTTTAAAAAATCTAGCATAATCACTTCTCCTTGTATAAATCCGGATATAAACCGTTGGCGATAATCTTAATACCGTCATAGGTGCGCACGCCTGAGCTGTAAATAGCATACAGCGGCAAGGCTACAACACGTCCTTCCTTCACGCAGCGCAAATTTTTCAGCGCCTTGTGCTGGGTAACGCGGTCAATCATATCCTGCTCATGTCCGTAATGTGATTCAATGACAACCACAAAAATAACATCCGGATCAAGCTCAACGACCTGCTCCAGACCAATAGCACGCTGCTTTTCTGCCAGCAGTTCACCATGCAGCTCTTTGACAATATTGCCGGCCAGCGTTTTTTCACCATAAACAGTCGGCTCCTTGCCCATGAATTCCAGAACCAGAGCTCGCGGACGCTTTTTGTATGAAGCAGTCTTACTGATAGCAAAGTTAATCTCCTGCTGCATCTGCCCTACAAGCTGCTGTGCCCTTTCATTTTTATCAAAGATTTTGCCTAAGTCAAGAATATCCTTGTATTCGTTTGCCAAGGTGCGCGGTCTTCCGTCAATCATAGATGAGCGTGCAATAAAGGTGTTTACTCCGCGCTTATGCCAAAAATCGGTACCACGCAGCACCTTAGGCATAAATGTAGAATGCCAGCCTACAAGCAAATCAGGCTTCAGCATCATGGTTGTTTCCAGGTCTAAAAGCTGTAGTCCGGTATAAGGTATTTTGCTGTACTGCTCCTGATATTCCTTGCGGAAAAACTTTTTGTCCGGCACGCCGTTGCCGGCAATAATGCGGTCACCCACACCCAAAGCCAGCAGTGTTTCAATGCTGTTCTGCCAGACTGCCACCACTCGCTCTGGCGGCTTGGTGAAGGTCTGTTGTTCCGGTTCTCCCTGCGTATTAAAGTTTTCAATCGTGACGGGATAATGCGCAGGATTATAATTGTATTGCACAGGCGTATTGAAGCGCACCAGGGCCTCCGGATTTTCGTGTACCGGAAGCGTAAAGATGTTGCGCGTACAACCGGAGAGCAGCAGACAGGCAGCAAGAACGCTGCCAACTAATATTTTTCGCATAAGCGACCTCTTTTCTTAATGATGGTTTGGTTGATAATAGCTTACGTATATTCGAAGCTCCTAGTCCTTGAGAATCCAAAAATGTTTTTTATTATTAACGATTTATCTTAACAGCGCTATACTAATCCGCCTCTTGAAAATCATCTCCAGCTGCGGAAAAGCGAAGCTCTTAATTATTTACCTAGTCATTTTAGCTGCAACTTGATTATACATAAACTCGTAGTTTTTTATATGGCAAAGCACCACTGCTATGATAGCAGTAGTGCTTTACCGAAGTGAGATGGAGTATGATTAAACTTTAATATAGAGTGTTATTTAATTAAGGGGTTAGAAGGTATACTTCATACCAACCATCCAGCAACGGCCAGGCATTGCAGAGCTGCCAACACCGTTCCAAGAGTTATAAGAGGTTTCATAAGCTTCATTGGTCAGGTTGCTTACAATTACATATGCAGTCAAATCTTTGGTAACCTCATAGTTCATGTTCCAATCAAGAACTAAGAAGCGATTGTTGGTGAATGCATAGTCGCTGCAGCCGGTATACCAGTTAGTCAGTAAGCCGGTGTACAATTTACCGTTTTCATAGGACAGGTTCAAGGAATAATGGTTTTGCGGACGCAGACTGTTGATAGCAGTGTTTATATCATTAGGCTTATTATAGCCCCAGCTCGGATCAAGTACCCAACCGTTTTTAGCCATCCATTTATCCTTCATATGAGAATAGGATGCACTCAAGGTGAAATGCTCGTCAAATTGATGATCCAAGGTCAGGTTAAAGGATTGTTTATCCTCTTTAGCATTAACAGCGGTACTTTGAATTGCACCATCCACAAAAACAGGCAGTGTTGCAATAGCATTACTCATGCGAGTTATATCATAATGTACCGCTACGCTGGTCTTGTCAGTCAAATCTTTGCGTACACCGAAGGTCCAGGCATCGCCCTTTTCATCTTCCAACGGAGTTTTAAATACGCCATCAACGCTAGTGTAGTCACCCTGTTTTAACGGACGGAATACTTTAGTCCATCCAAAGTACATGCTGCTGGTATCGTCAAACATATATTGGGTATTGATTACCGGTGTGAGCAGATGAGTATCACCCTTACCCTGAGTAGTTCCTTTAGCATTGGTTGTTTCAAAAGCGCTATATTTTGCATAACGCAGAGAAGGAGTAATATCCCATTTATCGCTCAGATGGATTTTATCTTGGATATAAGCGGTAGTAGATTTTCTATCTACATGGCTTGTTGTGATTGCGCCGGTAGCATTATTAATACTCTTAGAGAAATTCTTAGCTTTATCATAGGTTACACTGGCAATAATATCATTGATGCCTACAGTTCTAGCATATTGCAGTTGAACACCACGGTTCTTTTCTTCATTCCAGCTGGTCGGTTCTTGTGCAGCACCGCCGGTCTTTTCCAACCATTCTTTAACCTTTTCCTGATCACCATCCGGGAACGGAGCTAAGTTTTCGCTAATCCATTTGGAAAGCTCTTCGTTGGTTGCACCATTGGGGAATGCAGCTTTATATGCATTAGCAGCGCCTTTGCCGTTGATATACCATTGAAATTTATCGCGGTGAGCATAGCGATGGTTTTGATCATATACACGGATAAAGCTTTCCATACCATTTTCTTTATTAAAGGTATACTGTACATCCCAGTCATTATTTTTGAATCTACTGAAGGAGCCATATACCTGACCATCTAATGCATAAAGGTTATGGTAACCTGGATTTTTGGCATCGCCGGTTAAGGTGCCGCCAACTAATTTATTATTTGCATCTAACTGACCTACAGTTGCTTTGAAAATAATATCGTTCCAGTCTTTTTCATTCCAATACTTCATATTAGGTACAGCAATCGGATAGCCATCCTTGCCTTCCTTAAAGTTGTACCAAACCTTTAAGTTTTGCTTATCATTGAAGTCTTTATCTACACGGAAGTTAACACCGTCTTCCTTCCATTTGGAACCGCCCAAGGAACCGTTAGTGCCGACAATACCATCTTTATAGCCGGTATCACCAGACATATCGCGGTTTGCAGAAACAAAATAATGCCAGGAATTGTCATCACCAGCACTACCGGAATAGCTGATAGCATATTTATGTTTGTGCCAAGAGCCAGTAGACAAATCAATGGAGCCAACGTTTTCGTTGCCGCCCTTACGTGTAATAATGTTGATTACACCGCCGGTTGCATCACTGCCATATACGGAAGCGCCAGGTCCTTTGATAACTTCGATTTTATCAACGTTTTCCATATTGGTTACCTGGTCAAGGTTTACACCGGTGGATTTAGAACCGGATTTTGTACTGCTGCCGATACGAGTGCTTGCTGCATTATCTACACGACGGCCATCAACCAAAATAATTACACGAGTATCGCCGTTGATGGAAACACCATTGTTATAGAACTGATAGCCATATTCGCCGCCACGATAGCCGGGGTTTTGGAAGGTTACGCCAGGAATACGTTTGATTGCTTCGGTCAAATCAGTATAATGACGTTTTTCAATTTCTTCGCGGGTGATAACCTTAACGTCACCGCCGGTACGATAGTAGGACTGCTCAGTAATAGTATCGCCAAACTTGTTTTTAATTGCGTCAGCCTCTACTACCATTGTATCCAGAGTATAATCGTTCAGGTTTTCGTCGAATGCTGCGCTTGCGCTTGCGCACATGCCCAGCACCATCATCATAGCAGCAGCTGCTGTATATCTTTTCTTCATGTTACTCATACACTTCTTTCTTAAATTGTTGCGAATGTCGACAGACATTCACATATTCATTCCGAGAGCAAAAATGCTCAACTCATCAAAAAAACATCAAAATCTTGCGCCATTAATATACGTAAACGTATAATCCTGCGCTGTTACCCAGTTATTAGTTGCTTCTGCGTCAATCTTGCCAAAATTAAAGTTCAGCTTGCGCGAGCTTGAGGCATTAATTTTGCACAACGGCAGCTTAACTGGTTTGCCTATGAACCGCTTTGTCGTGCCATCCTTATCCGTATAGGTCACACGCATTACAAAATCATTCAGCTTTGTAATCGTCAGGTCGCTGCGTTTATTAACAAACGTACCTGTAACGCACAGTTCACCGCTATTTACCCAAACCTTCGACGTGGTCCAGTCCAGAATCATTCTGTCACTAGAAACCTCCGCAGCACCGGCAAGTGCTGGGCACATCAAAGCAAGCAGCAGGGTAATAAGCAAAAATACCTTTTTCATCATATCCTCCCTTCCTCTAAGATTCTTTAAAGTGAAAAATTGGGAAAACTAATCTATCTCATCACGCCGACCTCGCTATCCATGTTCCGCTGGTCAGCGCAAAAAAATAGCAATTGACAAAATCTATATGCTATCTGCCTCTAAATATCTTTCTACTAACTATATAGCAATTGTATATATGCTTTCTCTATGATATAATGATAAGACGTTAGTGGCTTAGTAACCATATTAGAATTCATTGCTAATATAAATTATAGAAGAATATACCGAGTTTAGCAAATACCGTTATTAAATACGTTTATTTAAAAATTAAATCTACGATCTAAGGAGTCTTCATTATGCTTTTACGTCAAATGCAATATTTTCTTGCCGCCGTTGCCTGTAAAAACTTTGGACAGGCAGCCAAGCTTTGTTATGTTTCACAGCCAGCCTTCTCGCTGCAAATAAAAAATTTAGAAAGAGAGCTCGGCGTGAAGCTCATCAACCGCAACAACTGCAGCTTTGAGCTTACTCCTGCCGGAGAACGCTTTTACGGTCCCTGCAAGAAAATCGTAGGCGAGCTTGACGTATTGACTAAGGATATGCAAATTTTGTCCCAAGAACATTTACCCCCCCAATTTACTATTGGGTGCAGGCGTAATTATAGTCTTCATTCACTGATAAACAGCGTCAACACCATCAATAGCAGTAATAACAACTACCATCTCAAAATCACCTACAGAGATTATGGCGAGCTTTTGGATATGCTAAAAAAAGGAGACATAGATTTTCTCATCACCGAAGAACGTTATGATGATTATTCCGCTTTTAACAGCGAGCTTATAGGAAGCGGCAGTATCATGGTCGGCTTAACCCCCGGCAGCTTCCCTGCTGACAAAAAGTTTATAGATGTCAGCGAACTAAAAAACTACGGCTGCGTTATCATCGTCGACCAAAAATATGAATCTCAAGAGAAAGAATTTCTCAGTCAGCTGCTCAATTATCATGGCAGCTTCACTGCTTCTATGGATATGGCAGACTCCGTAACCTACCTTGTAGATAAACTGACGCCCTCGTTTATCCCCATAGCTGCCAGAGGCCGCGCGCCCAAATTCTATAAAAACTATACCGATATCCTGCCTATCGTAAAAAACAACGAGCCAATCATGATGAATTACAAAATCTATTGGCCCAAGGATAGGGAAAAGCTGACAGCCATCGCTCAACAGCTTGCCCAACTAATCAAAAATCATAAATAACAAAAGCCTCCCTTCGGAATTAGATGCTTCATCTAACTCCAGAGGGAGGCTTATTTTATTTTTCATTAAATGGTAAATTTTTAAATACAGAAAAGACATATAAAGAAAAAGCGCCAGATGTAATCCACCTGACGCCATTAAGCTTGTCAATTAGTAACAATTTCTGCTGTTTTTTTGAAAAAAGCTATACCATATTTATAAATCGTAGCTACGCCTTTCATCTTCATTTCCGTATCATACCGTTTTTCTTCAATTTGAGCTAATGCTTTCGCTGCAAGCTCCTGCAAATCTTCCTGAGCGCTTTTTGCCGCCTTGAGTTCTATGATTAGCCCCGGCAAATTTCCAGCCTCCTTTGGTTCTAAGGCTATATCAAACCTACCCATGCCACTTTCCCTATTAGAATATAACCTATATTTTTCATAAAACATCATAGAAATACCAAGCATGAGTCCATGATAATAATTTTCATTTAAGGTATCTTGAAAACTAATCGTTTCAAGCAAAAAACGATTTAAGCTTGTTTTTAAAGCAAAACCATCCTTAGACATAAGTGCCTTACTTATTTCTCCTGCTACATTCAGAGATATTGCGTCTGAAAGATGACCAATGATTTCTTTATAATAGACGCTACGCAGTTCTTTATTCGGAATACAAAGCCTGCACTCAGTAGAACCAAACGGCGTAATACTTTTGTCAACTGCCTTTAGATAACCTGCCATTAATAAGAAACCAAAAATATTCTCCGGTTTATCGCCTATTTCCGGGTATATGATATTAGCTTCAACAATAGAGCTCACGTCTTCCTGACAAACAATTCCTTGCAGCTTCCTATATGTCTCTTCATTTATGTTATCAAGTATTTCATTTATAACCGAATTACTCGAAGTATTTACCCAATATGGCGTTGCAATACAATCATTATCAAAATAATTTAGTACAGACCAGGGATTATAAATTTCAACATCACCAAAGCGATAGCCATCATACCACTCCTTAATTTCAGCCAGCTTTTCAGTTACACCATAGTAAGAAGCCATCTCTGCCACTTCTCCATCTGTGAAGCCAAAATATCTGCTAAATTTTCTATCAAGCACTGAATAAATTCTTACATTATTGAGTCCGCTGAAGATACTTTCCTTTGCAACACGTAAAATTCCGGTCAAAAAACCACAAGCCAGATTTCTATTATCCTTTAAGGCAGCAGATAACAAATTACGCATAAAATTAATAACATCATCATAAAAATTCTTTATATGACCAGACTGTATAGGCGTATCATATTCGTCAATTATCAAAATGACTTCTTTATGATAATGCTGTCGCAGCATGTCCGAAAGACGTAAAATGCTTCTTGCAAGCTCAGCTCTAGTCACTTCTCCACGCAAAACTCTTGTAAAATAATCCTTATCTTTAATCGCACTGCTATCTTGAAGCTCAATATGTCTGTAATATTCATCTTTAATAGTTTCCTTGATTTCCTCATACATATCCTGCCAATTATCCTGCTTAGCATCTTTAAAACTGAGGAATATTACAGGGTACTGCCCTTGATGCCGGGTATATTTAGCTCCCTGCTGCCAAATTTTTTTATTTTGAAAGAAAACACTGGTATCTTCAGACGTTTTTTCAAAGAAAGTACGTAGCATATCCATATTGAGTGTTTTGCCAAAGCGACGCGGACGAGTAAAAAGAGCTATATTCACACGTTCATCTAATAAATCCTTAATCATCAAAGTTTTATCAATATAATAATAGCCTTCGCTAACATCTTTATAATTAGTAGAACCTATCGGTAATGGCAATTTATTTGCTGCTTCCATCTCTGAGTCCTCCTTCCAGTGCTAATTTTTGAGTACATAAATTAGTTATAAAATGATTTTCTTCTTTTGCTTATTGTATCATTCTTCAGCCTAATTCTCAATGGTTTTCTCTCAGCTTTTTATAAAAT
>OIZA01000673.1_pt1 | contig 15591 bp, 17 predicted proteins | sample 1588381 | NCBI WGS metagenome assembly OIZA01 (sample SAMN03283277) | human gut metagenome | biome: human-associated habitat; material: feces | host: Homo sapiens | place: Peru | collected 2012 | reverse complement strand
CCGCACTGTTCGCGTTATTCTCAGCGGTTTGCGCGGTGGTCTTTGCTTCGTTTGCTGTGGCGACTGCACCGTTAGCCGTTGCTTGCGCTTGTTCGGCTTTGGAAATACCCGTGTTCGCCAAAACAGTGGCGTTGTCAGCCGTTTCCTGTGCGTTGTTAGCGTGTGCGTCCACTTCGTTGATTGCGCCCACAATCGTGGTCTTTTCGTCCGTGGTAAGGCTGGAAAGGTCGCCTATCGTTGCGTTCGTAGCCGCGATCTCGTCAAATACCTCGTTGATCGCCTTTACAAGCGTATCCTTTGCGTTGGTCTTTAAGGTGTTCATTTCGCCTATCTTCTGAATGGCGTCGTTGTAATAGTTGTTCAACAAGTCCAACACCTTATCCTGTGTCCACTCGGTCGGGATATCCGTAGGCGGAGAAGGCAATGCGGAATAAGCAACCGTGAATTGCCCCGTAAAGGTCGTAAGATTGCCCGTATAAGCCTGTTGTCCGCTTGCATCCACGCTATCCGCAATAACCGCGTTGACACTCACACCCACAACGCCGTTCTGCTCCGTGATAGAGTACGGCAAGGCATACGCCCACACATTGTAGGTATCGGTAAATTGTTCGGGGATATTGGCGAATGAAACGGGTATCTTGACATTGCCAAGAGTTCCCACCCACTTCATAACCGCAGGACTTGTAACGAGTTTGTTCGGTTTAGTGAACGAGATGTTAAGCCCCACGGGACGGCTGAACGGCGCAACGACATAAATCGTCGTTACGTTGTTCGAGCCTTGATACACCGTTTCGTTTTGAAACGCCTTTAAGTTGCCTTGTAAATCGCAGTAGAAAATCATATTATAACTCCTTAAAATTGAAGTATAGTGTCGGTGCAGTGTGGTTAGGTTTCAGTTCGTAGTTGTCCCCGATATACAGTTCGCCTGTTTTATCGTCAACCGCGCACCACCCAACGTAGGTTTCGTTTGTTGTGTTCGTTATTTGCAATCCCGTCTTAAAGCCCGCGTTTTCCGCAAAACTATCCTGGAATACACACGCAAGCCCGTTCGGAGCAGTTAGTTTCAACGCACCCGTAAGGTCGGGTTTCGACAACATATTCAGTCGCTTTTTAATCAGGTATATCGACGGGTTCAACGCTACTCTTTGCTCGCCTGTAAGCCCTGACCTATCCACAAGTAAATCATTGTTACGGAAGAACGCCGTTCCCAGCACTACCGACTTAATCTCCGATATGAAGTTAAGTTGATAAGTGAAGTTTATCTGTTCCTTGTTATCCTTGTCGATAAGGAATGGATACACGACACTGTTATCTGCCAGCGACGAAGTATCGAATAACGGATATACATCTGTAAGGTACTCGCTGTTGATTGCGGGATAACTGTTCATCTTATCGGCGGAGTTCGTGAACGCTTTCGGCACAAACTGCACTCTCATCGTGTCAAACTCGCCATAGACATTGCCATAAGGCACTAATCGTTGTATTCTTGCCGCATCGCGTGATACCGAGTTAGGTATAGACTGATAGCCCACGCCGTAGTTATCATCGAACGCAAACTCAAACACAAGGCTATTGCCGCTTGCTCTCTTGTCGAGCGTTCTCGCAAACCAAGTCCCGCTCACTTGCACCAAGGCGGCGGTCGGTACTTCTCCCGCATCGTAGTCCGCCCGTCTTCCGAGCGTTTGGAAAATCGAATAATACCCGTCGCTCTTGATGAACGGCAGTTTTGAAGATGCCGTTGTTGCCCTATAACTAATATAACACTTTTCTGTATAATTTACAAGCCTTTCGACTGCTTGTTTTTCAGAAACATCATATAATCTGTATTCGCTATTTAGTCCGACATATTCCGACAGTCTATTGAATTGCGGCGTTAAGAGAATTGTTGCCTTAACCTTGTTTTGGTCGAGATTTGTATTTATGAGCGACACATACATATATTCGTCTTCGACATACATAAGTTGTCCGCATTTCGGCATATCTTCAAACTGTGCAAAGTTATAAGTTCGCACGACTTGCTTGTTCCCTAACCTTGCAATATAACCCTTTAAGCGTTCGCCATAGCGGTCGCTCTCGACCATATTCCCGCCTTGATTAGATATAAGCACGTTCGACGAAAAGTCCGTCTCCCACCCCGTGTAGGGCTTGCTCTGCGTTATTCTCGCCGTAACCAACGGGATATAGGTTACTCTGAACGCCAACGCAGTATAGTCCGATATCGTCGTGTCTAACGCTTGTTTGACGATGTTGTAGATTGCATAGTTTGCAAATGCTTGTGCTGTTTGTGTAGCGTTAGTGTCCCTGAATGTTAGTCCCGTGATATCTTTCTGCCCCGAAGTGTACTTCAATGCATAAGCCTTTGAGTACGGATAAACCGCGCCCGCATATTCCGATAAGGCTTCGTACTCCGCGCTCTCGTAGGCATAAGCCGTAATATCGCCCGCTTTTCCGTTGCACAAGACTTCTAACTTGATAAGCCTGTAAATAGGTCTCTCGGTCTGTATTCTCATCGTGTCGGCTGATATCTTATACCCGCCGCGTTCTGTCCTTACGGTCTTGTATGTTCCCGTGGACGGCTCTACTATCGCGCCCTTGTCAACATCGGTTGTGTTGAGTATATTCTCAACCACGCTGTCGATTGCTTCGCAGTATTCGTCGCCCGTTAAAGACATTTGCTCGTAAGTCATCTCGGCAGTTGTCGGAACGGTATATTCGTCATTCCCGCCGAGTTCGTCAAACACAAGTTCGTATCCCTTATATCCGAATGTGTCGATAAAGTTCAGTCTCGGCATTGCGTGAATAATCTCGCCCACGCCCGACAATGCTTCAAAAAAGGTGTTTCTCGTCGTGCTGTATTCGGTTTCGATTGCCTTGTATTTTTCCGCCTGTGCCGCGTTAAAGCGGATAAGTTGCTTGTCTATATCATCAAGCGCACCCGTCCCACGATAGACACGCCTTGTTACGCCCGAACGAAGTATCTTCTCGACAATGCTTGTAATGGTCGGGTTAGTTTTTGGTATAATGCCCTCTATGGTCGCAATTTGGTATGTTGCCGTATAAGTTGCGTTGGTTGTGCCAGGAGATACAACATATCTAATAATTCCCGAATATTCTATTGTATAATATGCCTCGGTAAGAACAACAGTACCATCGGGCATATTTAATACACCGTCATCACCGCACCAGGTTTTTTGACTATATACCACTTCGCCGTTTGGTTTTTTAACTTTGACTTCTTGATATGCGCTTTTCCAGGTCGCATGCGACTTTAAGTTGAATTTGTTTTGAGTGCCATAAATAGTTGCGGTAACACCGCGATTATATGCATTCACATAGAACGGTGCTTTGTCGCTCAACTCGTCGCCATCTAACCATTCTGCTTGACCAGGGGGAATGCTATATGCAATTTGTGCATATATAGGTATCCCACCTGCATAGTCGTGTCCCAAATAGTTGGAGAACCGCATTGTGTCGCACGGTATCCTTTCGAGCATTTTTGTGGTCTCGATAAGCGTGATGTTCCAATCGTACTTAATCGTCCCCGAAAAGGTGCTTTGCGTGCGTTTTGCGTCCTGTATGAGCATATATTTGACCGTTGTGTTAATCGTCAGCCTTATAAGCGTGTAGGGCTTGATTATCTCCTTTCTCGTGCTTCCTGTAACTTGAACAGAGCCGCTGTCCAGCGTTTCATCTAACGCAAAAGTCAGATCGAACGGTCGCACCCATCCGTCAAGGTTGTTCCAACTGCCTAATTCGTATATTGCAATCTGAAAATTGTTCATAACCTACTCCTGTTGAAGTTCGCACCCGCTCTTGCGCGTTTCTCTGTCAGTCCGTACATCTCCCACCGACGCTCGTAATTGAATTGCTCAATCTGTCGTCCGAACGATAATGCTACCGCCGCTGTTGCAGTTAAGCCAACACCAACGCCGCCCACCGCGAACGCAAGTCCGAGCGTTAATGCGGTTGTTCCGACACCCTTGACCGCCTTGTATCTTTCGTTGATAAGGCTGTTCCCTTCGTTGCGCGACACAATCTGCATTGTCGCATCCAGTGTTGTACGAAGCAATGCGGTACTTGACCATACTTTCGCCACGGTCTTACTTAACGATAAAGCAGTTCCTTCGCTTGCGCCGTTCTCGTCTTGCCCCGTCTTTTCTCGGAGTTCGCCATTTCCGCCGCCGCTGCCGCTTTGTTTGATTGTTATGATATAATGTTTTTCGTTCGCCATAACTCTTTACCTTGATAAAGTAAATGTTGCCACAATGCCCATATTCGTGCCAGGCTGTGCGTTCGTGATTATTCTGCTCGCAATCATCTTCTTCGTGACTGCTGTCTCTTCCGTGTAGGTTGTGCCGTCGTAGTATTTTACCGTGAACGACTGCTGTAATGTGCCGTTCCATAACTGTGCAATGAGTTTTTTACACAATGCCGTGTTTTGGTACGGTAATTGCACCGTCATCGACAAGTTCTGACTTTGCGGATACGACTGCAAATACGCTTCGTTTTGGATGTTGTCCGTTTGTTGCCCGACATTCAATTCTGCTCCGAAGTCCGTGCATACGACTTCTGTTCCGTCGATAAGAACGTGAATATCGGTAAACAATACGCCGCCCCGTATGAGTTGCCACGACAACACCATAGACAACGGCACGGCTCTTCCTGCCTTGCCATAAACGCTCTCTTGCCCTGTCTGCGGAGTGTTAATGCCCAGCACATACTTGTATGTCGTATTGCTTTTGTCGGTTAAAGTGCCACTCGCACCCGTCTGCTGTTGGTAGTAATTCTGCAAGATATCCGCTATCTCATTGACGTGTCCGTAAGTATCGTCGTTGCTTAACGCGCCCCTTGTTACGGGAGCCAAAATAGACAAACTCGCCGTAATGTTGAAAATACCCAAGTTCGCCAACGGAATAGTCGTGTTCGGCAGGAATGTTACCACGCCATAGATTACATCTTTCGGGAGTTCCGTCTGCGAAGATTGTATAACATCAACAAACTCGCCCTCGTTCGGATATATCTTAAAAGTAAAGTCCTTTCCGACCGCAAGCGCGTTTAATTGATTTTCGATTATATCCACAAATTGCTTAACTTCAATCATACTTCTTTTACCGTTCCCCCTAACATATTAGCCAACATATACACCGCATCGTGCGCGGCTCTATCCCACCAGCCCTCGTTAGGGTTTTGCTTGCCGTACAAAGGCGGTCGAAAGTTGTTCCAATTCTCGTTAGTATATTTCATATATGGAGCGATTTTCTCGTTCACATAGATATTCGCTCTTGTTTTGAGTATATCATAAGTCATTGCGTTGAAGCGCAAATTGCCTGTATAAATAGGCGCGCGGTCGCGAATGAAAAAGAATGTTTCATAAACAGCATAGATTATGGTCGAATCCACAAAGGCTCACCCCCTAACTCGTTCAACGCAAGATAATGTACTGCCAACAGTTGCGGGTTCGTCAGTCCGTTTATCTCGGTGTTCTCGTAAGCCGTCTGTAATTCGACTATCTGCCACCGCTTGCCCATAAGGTACAATTCGTCATACTTGTCGTATTCCTGCAAGTTCCTTGTGCTTACAAGCATTGTCGTGCTGTCGGTCATCAGGTTTTGTATCGGCTGACTTACGCTCTTGTTGCGCTTGTCTTCTATCTTGACCTTGATATGTGTTCCGCACATCGCCGTCCCGTCCGTCCTTATGTGTTCGCGCCTAAAATACACTGCCGACACATTATACTTATCATTCCTGTTAAGTGCGTTCAGTCCCATTCTACCACTCCCAATCTACCTTGCGTAACAGCATATTAAATCTGCCCCTATATAACAGCCTTATGCCCGTTTCCGAGTGTTGCTTATTCAGCAAGTTCACGCTGTCCCTTGTGATAAAGTTCGCTCTTTCCATTTCGTCCAGCGTAAACCAAAAGTCGCCCGCTCTCAACGCATAGCGCACTTCGTTGACGAACACCCTTTTCAGCCTGTCCCTGTACTCCGTGTCGCACGCCAGCATAAACGATACATAGTTCTCGTTAAGCGTCATTCCGTAGATTGTGGCGTAAATATGCGCGCTTATCTCGTCCAATACTCTATCGCCGAGTTCGGACGGGTTCGCATCGTCAACGCTGTTAAGGATATTGCCGTTCACAAGGTCTATGCCTGTTTTCCTTAATATAAGGTCGGTTGTCGGCACATATCTGTGTTCTTCGTAGTTGTAGATTAAATCCGCATCGTTAAAAGGTTTCTGTATCATATTGTCTCCTTGCAAGTTTGCCGAGTTGCACGGCTATACTCTTACTCGCACATAAGGAGCGGTTTCCCGCCCCTATTGTCTTTAAGCAAAGATTGCGTAAAGCGTTGCGTTGGTTTTGACAACATATTGTGCGCCCGCCGCGTATTTCGGAGCGGTTGCGTCTTTGTTTTCGTCCCAACCTTTGAAAGCCTTTCCGCTCGGAGCCGTTACGCCCGTGCCGTCCGACAAAGTGATGACTTCGCCGTATTTCTTGCCCGTAACAGCCGCAGGAGCCGTGCCAGTGCCTGTACCCTTGTCGTAGGTAATCGTGTACAGACGAGAGCCAGGAGCGACGACCGTAAGTTGCGTGCCAGCCGTTGCAGGGTTCGTGAAGCCGTTTTCGACGATAGGTACGACCGAAAGTGCATCCCAGCATTCTGCGCCGAAGCGATACAAAGGTTGCATTCTCTGACCTGCGCCGTTCGGGCTGTCGATTTGTTTAATCGAAGCATTGAACGCAAGACCACGACCAGTGCCGATACCCGATACAACAAGACCTTTAACGCCTTTGATTTTGTCGGGAGCGATGCCGAGATACGATGCCGCCATATTCCATACCGCTTCACCAGCCATATAGACAGGCATATCGAGGATACGACCGCTGAAACCAGTTACGTTATCCGATTTGTCTTCGGGGGACAAACCGCCGTCTTTGACCATATACTGCGCCGCATTCGAGCCGCCAACAAGGAGTTGACCAGCCGCCATAAGTTCGCCCTTATAGTCAGCACGCAGGAAGATTGCCCTTTCTTCGATCGGATAGGTGTCGATACCTTCGTCAGGGTTGCCGTTGTCAAGGTTTGCGCTCGCTTTGACAATGTATTTGAGATATGCACCAGTGCCAGGCTGTGCGTCCATAACAATCCAGTTCTTCTCAACTTTGCCGCTTGCGATATCGTTGAAGTTCCTTGCAAGTTGTGCCGCAATGGTCATAGCGTTGACCGCGCGAGATACTTGACCGCCCAGGATTTTAGCCCTTTGTGCGACAAGGTCGGTGGACATCATATCCTGCTGTACTTCGGGGATATCAATCATAAAGTCAACAACGTCGAGCAGGTCGATATTGTACGCTTCGGTCTGATTGAAGAACGCAGGGTTATCGTTGAAAAAGCCGCCGTTCGTGTCCGCGCCGATAGCACGAGCCGCGCCGTTGCCAGGAAGAATACGCAGAACGGTTACCTGCGCGACAGAAGTGTCTTCGCAGTATTTTTCCGTTACCGCTTCGCCGTCTCTCGTAAAGAGGTCTTGAAAAATGTTATCTTTGACGACTGCCGAATACAGTCTTTTAAGAGTTGCGCCGTTTACAAACGGTTCATTGTAGTTACCAAGTTTTGCTGCCATAATAAAAATCTCCTTTTAATTTGTTGTGTTATCTGCCAAAATAGGCTTTCGTGTGTCTTCCTTCCCACTCGCCATTGTCCGTGGTCGGGTTTGCCGTACCCATTGCGCCGAATTCTTTGTCTTCAAGCCTTTCAGCCATTCTCGCAACGGTTTCTTCGAGTTTTGCAATTCGTTCTTCGTATGCCTTAAAGACAGCCTCTCGTTCGTCCACGCTTTCCGTGTCTTCTTCGTCGTGCTTTTCTTCTTCCGCATCCGCCTCGGCTTCGTCTTCTGCCTTTTCGGCATCTTCCGTCGCTTCTTCGTGTGCTTCGTCCGCTTGCTCCACTTCTTCTTCGCCCTTTTCGACTTCGCCTTTCTCTTCGAGTTCTTCGCCCTGTTCCTTTTCCTCGTACGCTTTTTCTTCTTCGTCGTGGCGTTCGGTCAGGTGTTCCGAGAGTTTGGTTTTATCTTCTTCGGGCAAGCCGTCAATCATCGATAAGATTTCTTCGAGTGTCGGCTTTTTTCGTCCAAAAATTGCCATAATGATTTGCTCCTTTTTAATGTATTTAGAATATTCTATTCTCCAACAGTTCCCCGCCGTTCCGTCTTTTAGTCCGTTCTGCAACGGCTGTGCCGCTCTCTCCGTCCAAACCGCAAACTTTGCTACTGTTATTGACTTAAATTATTTTAACCCTGTCGGGATAGTACGCCCTTTCGTTCTTTTGGCTGAAAGCAATGTATCGCTTATTCAGTGCTATCGCCTTTTTTCTCGCTCTCTGCGCCAACGCTTCATCGGTCGTGCCGTGGTAAATCAAGTATTCTTCCCGATAGTGTCTTATCTGCGTTTCCATTTGCCTTTGTCTCACGGTTATCGCATACTCTTGCTTTTGTTCCTTTGCCGAAACATAAGGTACTTGCATTCCGTCTTTGTACTCGTACAATCTGTGTCGGCAATTAAAGCCCAACAAGCCGTTCTTATAGGTTTTTCCTGCCTTTGTGGTATAATATATATCCGTTGCCGTTTCGAGCGGAATAAACCGCCTTCCGTCCGCTGTAATGCCCGTTGTGTGGTCTAAACTATAAACCCGTCCTTGCCACGGATAACACCTATCTGAACAGTCGGCGTGCGTACTGCAAATTACCAACTTCGCGCCTTGTTTCTTAAAGTCCGCAATCTCGTTCTGATGATACTCGTACCGCACTTCCATCTCCGCACGGTTTCTCAACGAGTTTCTTCCCGTAACATCGTCCGCGTCCAATGCTTGTATATCCGCTATCTTCCGCAAGGTGTCGTTGACTTGCTTCATATAGGTTTTCGGATACTGCCCCGTCGGGACACCTTTTGCAACGGTTTTCAAAGTTTCTGCGTTCAGCGTCGAAAAGTTACTGTAAACCTTTCTCGCCATTGCCCACAATGACCGTGGCGCGCAATCTATCAATGCAGGAGTGGACAGTTTCTTGACCGCCGCCGCAATGATTAAAGCAACAAGCCGTTCGGTTTCTCTGCGGCTCTTCCCCGCAAGATATGCGTCCTTTATCGTCTTCTTAATCTCGCCCTGTGCGTCTTCAAGCGTTATCGCCTGCGGGTTCAACTGTCTCGTTATCATCGTAATAGTCCTTATCGTTAAAATCAGCGTGTCCCATTGCATCCGCTTTTGCTTCTTCGACAAGTTTGTCAATCTGCGTTTCGTCTTCGTCAGGGTTCAATGCCGATATCGCTCCTTTAAGGCTTACAAGTCCTGCGTTGTATTGCTGTGTCATCATCTCCGTCGTCATAAACGGGTTAGACAATCCAGCCTGCGACCACCTTATTCCCACCGTATCCAACAGTTCAGGATGCAATGCACGATAGTATTCGCATATATGCTTTAAGGTTGCGTTTATCGCCGTTTCCAACACCGACCTTGTGTCCGCAACAAACCCCGCCGTTTCGTTCTCTTCCGTGGATACTTCCCTTGCGGTTCTCGCACTGCTGTCCTGTAAGAACGGTGCCAATGTTGACGGGGATATCCCCACATTCACCGCTATTGCTTCAAGCAGATTGTTTCTCATCTTCGCCAATGCTTCCGAGCGTATCTCGAATTGTATCGGCAACGGTTTGTCGTCTTCGGGATTTACACTCGGCGTTCTCACGAATGCCTGGTCGTTCAATGCGCTATCCCAACCGCCTGCAAGCCCCGCTCTGTTGCTTCCGCTATCAAGTCCTTGCGACAATATAACCCTTGCGCGCCCCAAGTACATCTCTGTTCCATAGACACTCGTAAGGTAGTCATATTCCTGCAAGAACGGTATCGCTTTTAAGATTAAACTTTCACCGAACGGCATTCCAGGCATTCCCGTTATCCCGTCCGTCCAGTTCATAAGTTCGCAACCGAGCCAGTCCTTGAAGGGCATTAAAATAGGCTCGTCAAGTCTTACCGTACCGTAATTGTCCTTGAACGCTTTTCTTATCTTGTCGGGCAAGTTCACCCACTTTATGCGCTCATAAGAGTTTCCGACGAATTCCCCATTCGTAATGCTCCCGTAAGCCCTTGATACTTCGTACTCCACCAACGCGGCGTTCTTTATGACTTCGCCCGTTACCGTGGTATATTCTCCAAAATACCTATGCTCTATAAGACAATACGCGCCCGTTCTCTCGCCGTCCTTGCTCTTGCTCTCGTCAATGACAAAGTTCAGGTAGCATTTCACATCGCGCACAAGCCCCGTTGCGGCATCCACCGTGGGGATAAATCTGTCAAACCTTAAACTCTCCACCCACAAATCGCCGTCAGCGTTTTTGTTCGTCTTCAACAATGCAGTGCCGCCCGCCGCCGCGTACTTAATGCCACGCTTCAACGCGCTTTCAAACCTTACTCTTTCTGCCCAGTCGGATATAAAGTTACGGGTTACATTGCTTCCCTTGTCGTCTTTGAGTTCGCCCACATTCTTATACATAATGCGCGAGCCTGCAACCTTTCGTGCTACTCTATCAACAATCGCTCCCGCCAGTCTCGTCGACAAAATGCCCTTGTCCTGTTTGTGGAAATACGGCACCCAGCCATCGTTCCACCACAAAGCATTTTGCACATAACGCTTCATATATTCCCGATAATACGACGGTATCATTGAGTAGAATACGCTATTGTTGACGAAACTGTAAGTGTGGTATGCGTTGAACGCCGCCCCAGTCTGCCACGGTGCAAATTCTAATGAGTTAAAATCACAGTCCATAATTCACCTTTCTATTGCCCGAAATCAGGCGTGTCCCACATATTCAGCGGGTTATTGTAATAAGTATTCACGGCGTACCTGAACGCGTCAGCCACGTCGTTCGGAACGCTCGGATCGTAAGTCTCGTTGCCTTTCGCCCATATCATCCGTTCAAGGTCTATAACCAACTGCGACACTCCACTTTCAAATCTTCGTCTCACATAGTTATAAGTCCCACCAACGTCAAGAATATGTACCAAGTCCCTCGCAAAGGCGTTGTTCACAACATCCGTCGTCTGCGTGATAGACTTCTTCGTCATTGCCGTAATGTTATAGTTCGTTGGCAGGTTCTTTCGCATCGTCAGCACCAAGTCCGCCGCCGCACAGTCCACTGCCGTATAAAATCTAACTCCGCCCCTGTCCAATGCGTACTTCCTGATTATGTCATCGTACCATTGTCGGATATAAGGAATAAGGTCAGCGTTCGATAACTGCCCGCTCTCCTTCGGGTTATGATAGAATATATCCCCCACGCAAGCGTGTCCGTCCGAGAATATCATTAAAGGTACTAACGCCGTACTGTCGTTCGTTGTCGCTCCGTCTCCGCCTACAATACAATACCGTATCTTGCCCATATTTTCATTGAACAGGTCGGTGTATTTGTCAGGCGTGATATAGTGTTTGTCTCTCCTGAACAGAGGAAAGACCTGACCTTCGCAACTCGTCCATTTCCCTAAAATGAAACGGTCGTAATATATCGTTCCCCTGTATTCGTTCTCTAACCGCTCTATGTAATGTTTCGGTAGATACGGGTTATCCCACAGCGTAAACTCGAAACAGTTGCCGTCGAAAGTCGGGCTGTCCATAAACTGCTTCAAGTAATGCGACGGGCTTTCAGGGTTACAAGTTCCGTCAAACTCGCTGTCCGCAAGGCTTAACCTTGACTGCAACATAGTGAAAAACGCTTCGTCCCATAAGACTACTTCGTCGCCGTACACATATCCGTACTCCGTTCCATGTATCTTCGCCGCGCTTCTCGCATCGTTCGCTCCGACACAATCTATCTCCTTGCCGAATATATCTACTACTCGCCTGCCGTCCGCTGTACTCTTGATAAACCCGATAAATCTGTCCGTGTATTGATTTCGTAATACGCTTAATACGTTCTTCTCGACCATAGCGAGCGTCTTCGCTACTATAAGACACGGCTCGTCATAATGCTTGTTTATCTTTAAGGGCATCTGCATAATAGTCGCAAAACTCTTACCGCTTCGCACCGCTCCGCACCATATGTTCCAGGTCTTCGTCGGTGTCTTCAAGCATTGTAATTGCTTATCCGTAAACGTTAATTGTCTCGGCATATTGCTCCCTCTAATGCTTCTACTACCTTCTCTAACGCTTCTCGTTCGCTATCCGCTGTCTCAATCGCACCACTGTCCATAGTGTCAATCTTGACCACTGCGTTCGCTAATAAGTTCATCTCGTTCGCCGTCAAAGTTGCTTCCGACAACTTCTCCTGCACCCGCTTCAATAATGTGCTTTTTATGTCTTCCATCATCTCGCGGCGTGCTGTAAGCGTATTTATCGCTTCCTTTTTGTGTTGTGTAAGCAGTTTGTGTGTTATTTGTTTGTTGTGCTTTTCCCTGTCCGCAAGCCACGAATCGTCTGCCGCTATCTCTCGTATATATGTTCTACTATAACCGTGCGCGTCTGCGTATTCTGTTAATGTTCGGTAGTTACCTGTAATGAATTCCGCCTTACAGGCTTCCCGTTCGGCTTTGGTCATTACTAATCACCCCCGTTCTTAATCTTCTTCGCTTTTGAATTTCGACAATACCCAGTCGTCGAATTCCTTTTGCGTTTTTGCCTTTAACATTTCGTTGGTCGCTTTCGACTTGTCCGCATTGCTTCCGAACACTATCTCGTCATCCCAGCGCGCCTGCCAGTTGTTAGTCAATGTATCACGCCAAGGTGCATCGGGCAATTCGTGATTAGATATTCTTAATGTCTTGCCGTCCAAAGTAAGATATATCGATGTCGAAAATTTGCCTTCTCCCGATTTCGCACTTGCGTGTTCATATGTCGCCCCTAATGCTTTTGCGCGCCGTGCAAACAATTCTATTGCCGCGCTCTGGTCGATTTCGGGAGCATAAAAGTTCCGTATTCCACCTTTATCGTATCCGTAATAATCATAATACACTCCGTAGAAGTCCTTGCGATAGTTCTTCCCGAAGTAAGAATTATCTATTTCTTCTTTACGGGCATCTCGTTTTTTTGTGTTTTCTTCGGTTTTCGCGCTTTGATATTCTTCAAGCGTGTCGTATCCCTGTTGTAACGCTTCCTTTTCCGTCTTTAACTTTTCTATTTGTCTTTCGATTTTCTGTTTGTCTTCGTATGGTATCTCGCCATAAGTTTTTTTAACGCTTGTCTTAACGGGTTCCAGCCCTTGTTGCTGTAATTTGTTCATATTCTTATAGATGTTCCACGCCGCCGATGCGGTCGATGCTTTTGTTTCGTCATCTGTAAGGAAAAACTCGCCTCTCTTGTTAGAGTTTATAAGTTTCCCCGTTTTGGCGTCTCTCCACGCATCAACATCTTTCGTTATTCCCTCGGTAAGCGATTTCTTTTGTTTTTCGATTTCTTCGTCAATCTGACGCAATCTTTCTTCTTTTCCACCCTTTTCGTTGCCAAACTTCTCTGCCGTATCCGCTGTATCCTTATCGCTCTTATCTTTCAACTGCTCTGCGGTATAGCCCTTCTCTTTGAGTTTCTTCTCGTCCAGGTCGCGCTTCGACACCTTGTCACTATCTTGCAACTCGTTCATCTTCGCTATGACTTCATCAACCGTCATATCGCTCGTGTCAATGCCTGCGCCCTTAACAACCCCGTATGCTATTCTTACTATGTTACTTGCCATTATTCTGCCCTCACAAATCGCTCTATCGCTTCTTTTGCTTCCTTATAGCCCTTTCCGTCAAGTTCCCTTAAAATAGCGTCCACAGCCTTTTGTACGGCTTCTGCCGCCCTGCTCTGAACAACGCTTTTGACTGTTTCCGCCTGTTTCGGCGTGAATGCGATGCCGTCCAACATCTCCTGCGCCGACCTGATTATCTTCGCAAACTCCGCAGGCGTGTCGGCTATGTTCTCGTACATCGCAAGTTTCGTTATCGGTTGCCCCGATGCCTTGTCGCCCTTAATGCGTATGTCCTTGACTGATATATTATTGTTTTCGTCCGTAAATCTCATTTCGCTTACAACGGCAAATAGACAGGCTTCCCTGTCTACTTCGCGCTCCTATGATGTTTCACCGATAAAATCATAGGCTGTTCTCCTATTCGTTATACAACCATTGTATCATAACTTTGACCGTTTGTCAAGCATATTCGACATAAGTTATATTCTCTTTGTTAAATACAACGGTGGATACAATGCCATTCCCGTAATCAACAGTAAGAATGATCAGGTTCTTTGTTTCTTCAATGTTCTTGATTTCTCGTCTCTCGTATGTGGCGACATTGCCGTCCGCCATGCGTATCATCAATAAATTCGTCGGATTGTCAATCATCCGCGATCGTGTTACGCATCCCGCCAATACCACTATACACATTACTATAATAAGTACTATAATCAGTGATTTGAACGATTTTTTCATCTTCTATTCTCCTTTTACTCTAAATCTATAAAGCGGTGTCTGCAAATCTCTTATTACTGGGAAAGCATCATCTCCAAATTCCCACGGTGTGCCTTTTGTCCATTTCCCGAGATACTCGCCGCGTTTGGTCGTCACAGTATATACCACGGGCTTCACGAGGTCAAAAAATACGGTTTCGTCGCCTCTGCCTGTCTTGTATTCAAAGTCACGCACTCCGTATGCTCCGCATTCTTCTGCCCATTCATACGCCCCGTTTATTAACTCGGTAATAGAAAAATCGTTCTCTTTGCACCATTTCTCCATAATATCGCCGTAAATTATGTTCATTTTCTATTCTCCTTATAATTCAAGGCGATATTTTTAGCCTTAATTACCGCTGTGATATCATCTTGTGTCCTAACATTGCCGTTTAGCCGCCATCCTTCTCCGTGGTCTGCTTCTGAAAGTTCGCAACCATACATTTCAATATACACGGTCAATGCCGTTACCAACAGGACGAGTTGCTTTTGCATTATCTGCAAATCGGTTTCTTGTTCGTTTAATTTTTCTTCTGCTTTACACCAATTGTGGAAATACATAGTTGAACAATCATTTGCTATTTTATATTTTTGTTTCCACTGTTCTATTTCAGCGTTTTCTTTTTCAATTTGTTGTTTTCTTAAAAAGTTTTTTAACATTTTTCATTCTCCTTTTCCTGTTTTGTCCCAAATTGTCGCTTGATAACAACTTTGTCCGTCAATTTCAAAATAGTTTAATTTCATTTTACACTCCTTCGGGCATTGCCCTTTCCTTTATTTCTACCTTTATTATACCCCCTATTCCCGTGTTTGTCAACAGTTTTTCAATAGTTTTATAAATAATTTTTCCCGAACACTTTCCGAAACTCGTCAACCGTCCAACCGTACTCACGCATCGCCGCTTTTTGCCCGATTTGCTTCAAACGCGTGTCCGCATCCTGATTGTAATGTACCCCGTTCGGCGGCTCGTTGTGGCACCAATGGCACAAGTGGACGGTCAGACCGTGCTTCTCCGACTTCTTCCTGTTTGCCGTGCCGTTGAAAATGTGGTGTCGTTCTATCCACTCCGCCCGTCCGCAAATGTAACACCTATCTTCGCTATCGCCCTGAATTATCGACTTCATA
>OIZA01000672.1_pt1 | contig 15596 bp, 21 predicted proteins | sample 1588381 | NCBI WGS metagenome assembly OIZA01 (sample SAMN03283277) | human gut metagenome | biome: human-associated habitat; material: feces | host: Homo sapiens | place: Peru | collected 2012 | reverse complement strand
AACCTAAATCTGGCGCGTCTGCCAATTCCGCCATATCCGCCTGTCTAAAAACATACTGAAAAAGAAAAATGACCAAAACCTTCTCAGATTCGGTCATGTAATAATGAGACACGGGGGAGTCGAACCCCCGACAACTTGATTAAAAGTCAAGTAATCTATGACCGAATTTACTAGGTTTCAAAGCTATTTGCGGACATCTTGCGGACATCCGCTTTTGATATTCTATTATATTGGATATTAAATGTCAACTTACTTTCTTTCAACATCAATCACTATGTACCGTTTATTTTCTATTTATTTCTTATCAATTTTTTTCTATCTTTTCACAGCAAAATGGTAAATAGCAACTGGATCCTGTTTGTTTCTAATATAATTTTTCAACCTTTCTAAAGCATCTTTTTCTTCTATCTCGCTCTCATTTCGAAAAACCTGTATTTCAAAATGTCCTGTGCATGGGAAAAAAATTGTTCTCTTCCAACTAGACATTGCTTGGAATGTTCCCACATATGTTGGTATACTAGATTCGTCCTCCTTTTCTTTATCATCTGCTTTCTTCATTGTCATAGAAAACAAATATGAGCTACGTCCACTATATGTTTTTTCTTCCGGATTTTCATCATCATTCGTACATCTTAAGTAATAATCAAACTCCATCTCATCTGCTGGTTCTTTTCCAAATCCGCTCACAAGTGTAAACACATTTATCTCTATTTTATTTTCCTCTTCCTGTGCATTTAAATCAACCTCATTCATTATTCCTATAACAGACTGTGTCGATTCATCAAATTTTTTGCATAAAGCAATATTCATATTAAAATGTCCCATATTATATATCCCTCCAAACATTATCTCCTTGGGGCTGCTGTATTGAAGTATTTGTCGAATTTTTATACTCGCCCTTCTGTATTATATTTCTAGTTTCTTTTGAAGATACTTCTATCTTGTTTTCTATATCATTTTTCATCTCACTTATTTGCTTCATAAATTCAATTTTTATATCCTGCATTATTTGAAGGGATTCATTATTATTTCTATTTCCTTCATCCAAATTGTAAAAGCTTAAAAACAAAGAAATAATTCCTATAATTAATGCAACCAATCCCAAAACTATGCTCACCCAATTATTTATAATTTCCAACTCTATTTCTGCTTTAAAATAAATACTTCCCAAAAACAATCCTATTATGCTTGTTGCCAAGACATAAAAGACAAATTTTCCCCAAAAGCTTCTAAAAAATTGAATGGTATCCTGTATGTGCTTTTCATTTTTTAAATTCCTTGTCAACCACATAATAAATATGCTTTCAATAACTACACATACAATCAATCCAGCTATTATATATGCCATTTTATCATCTCCCATAAAATATAAATATGTATTATACTGGTTTTTTCAGTATAACACATTGGTCAAGAAATGTCTTATGAAATAATGAGTTTTAATATTTTTTCTATCTTTTATGTTTCCACTCTTTTCTTTCAGCCCTACACCATTTAGTTACTCTATAATTATTAAACAGTTTATTTAATGAAAATACATTTTTACATTTATTATAACGAAAAAAAGCCGGAAGGATTTCTCCCTCCGGCTACTGAAATACTCACATATATTTTTCTCATTTATTTGAGCTTTTCTTGTATTCTATTCGTTATCTCCTGTCCTACCCTTTGGTAGAATTCCTTCTTCCTTTCCTCGCTCCATATATCATTTTGTATGTCACTACAATATGCGGCCATTAGTCTCGGAAAAATTTCCAAATATGTGAGCAAATATAACTTTGCACGAACTATATTTGGATTTGCTTCTTCCATATACGCACCTATATACTCATTCTGTAGTATATCAATAGTAGGTTTGGTGTTAATCAATATATTTATCCTTGAATGCGAACCATAATGCACACTTACTTTTATTTGATTCAAAGAATTGCTTTCTAGCAAAAACGACAATGTACTAATTAAATCCATTACTGTTTTTCCATTTGCTGCCACTGTGGTCTTTTGATCTGTTGCATCCCCTCGAAATCCAATTATCTTATCAACAACTAAAATTGTATCGTCATCTTGTTCAATTTCTCCCTCTTCGAGATATACTTTAGATATCATCCATAAAAACACATCACTCGAAATCGCGCTGCTATTTGGCTCAATTTCATTTTTCCCCGTATACCCAAGCATTTTTCTTAACATGAGTTTGGCATTTGAATTCATGTCAATTATATAATTAACGTCCTCTCCATATTTAAAAACTATTATGTTTCCACTATATCTAAATGTCCGATCAATGATTGGCTGCTCACCTGGGGTTATTTTATCATAACTGTAATAAATACAATTATACTCTATTTCAGTATTATTCATCCGTGCAATCTCTTTAGTTTCAAATTCCTTCCGCATATTCCAATTTGTATACTCAACCGTTTTTTTTGAACAATTTTCAACTTCGTTTGTATTTTTTATTTCAATATTCAGAAGTAATTCTATCGCTCTGTCTAGCGAAGTCGTTTTTTTATCTATCCATCTTGTTGTTGCCATATTACACCAAACTACTCTGCATCATGAATAATTAACTCATTTGACACAAAGCCCTTTCTTTTTTTATTTTTATAATAAAATGTTGGAAGAATAGTAGACTTTTTCCCACCAATATTATAATTTTTAATCAATGTAATTTCAAAATCAAACTGTTCCCCTTTTGCCCTTTCCCCATTATATAACTCTCCCAATTTTATTTCTAAGTATCTGCCATTTATGTACTTTTTTGCTATTCCAGTCACGCCTTGAATATCTATCCACTTTGGGAATTCCAATTTCAAAACGTAATCCTTTAATTTTTTTGTATTTCCATTCATTTGGACAAAAATATGAACAGCGCAAGTATTATTTCCATCTTTTAAATGCTTGTCCACATTATGGTTTTCATCCGCTCTTTCGCCATCGCTATGGAACACAACACTTATTTGCAGTTTTTTATCATTATAAAACTTCAAAATTTCATCAATCACTATGTTAATTAGACTTCCTATTATTGTAACGTATACAGTTAAGGAAGCATTTTGTGATATATCGATATCAATGCCCGGGATCCATGCAAACATATCTAAATTTATGGATAAGAGAATTGCCAATATTGTTGTCCCGGCCAGTACAAACACATCTCGTATTTTTTCTTTCATACCAGCAACTCCTCAACCGCTTTACATATTTCAATACTTTCTGTTTCATAATGTTCCTGATCTATCGACAAAACACCATTAACTTGGAAAGTTATACTGGAAGAAACTTCTCCATACTTTTTTACTTCAATCCTTTTTATATCAATAGATGAATGTTCGTTTAAGAAATATAAATCATCTACTAACTCAATAAACTTCTCTCTATCAAAATTCACTTGTGTAATTTTTTTGTTTATTTCACTTCCAAGTTCATAATCCTCTTCAATCAATTCGATTTTTGAAATAGAATATTTTCTTCTAACAAAATATGTTTTTAATAACGAAATCATAATCGGTGAAGTAAGAACAACTTGAAAATATCCATTATCGCTATATTCTTTTACAAATTTATAATAATCACTTGTGTTATCATACTTTATCACAGAAACAACATTATCTTTCTTGAATAACTTTCCAGATATTTCATCCATCTTATTCACCATCCTTGTAATTATATTATATCACTTCATTCATTGATAACGCAATATAAAGCCGTGGTAGATTTCTCCACCACGGCTCTTCTCTATTTATTCAATATACAAAACTCTTTACACCCGTGTCGGCGCAGATCCACTCTTCTTTTGCGGATCCAGAGATATTCATCCAGATCTGACCTTTGCTGTCTCTGGTCGTTGCCTTGTTGCATACCGCGCGGTTCCCGATCTTGCCAATGATCTTTCCCTGTGTACTCGGTGTTGATCGGATGCGCAGATTGTCCACATGGACAAAATAAGCCTGTCCCGGCTGGTAGTTCGGTTGGATGTGCTGTACTTCCGTCACTTTGATCGCCGGCTGATTTGCGGGTGCAGTAGTAACCGGCGTATTAAACAACGCCACCTCTGCCGCTCTACGCTGCACCAGCCCCGGCAACTTTCTTCCTGCCGCTTTACAATACTGTGGCATTGCCGCTGCGATCTGTACTGTATTTCTGCCTGCGCATAATCTCTTGAGGTTGCCCTGTCCGCAGTTAAAAGCAAAGCTAACCAGTGCCGCGAACTGATTCTCATTAAGTTGCGCAGTGATCGGCACATATGCAGTACTGTTGACATACCGCTCAAATTTTTCCAGATCCTGCCGCAGCAATGCATCCGCCTGCGCCTGTGTAATAGCCTGTCCACTATGTACGCCAGATGTATGACCATACCCAATGGTCCATACGCCAGCGGAGCATTTATAGGCTGTCAAACGACAGCCCTCAAAGCGTTTAATAAGTGCAATCCCTGCTACACTGATTGTTCTATTCGCCATGATTACTCCTCCTTACACTCTTCGCACTCCGGCAATCCAGCTACCGATGTTGCGATAGACAGGATACCGGCCAATACAGATGCCGATGCTACCAGCTTCCAGTCCACCGCTCCCATGACCGATGCTGTGCCGATCGTAGCAATAAAGGTCTGCGCTACGGTCTTTACGGCTCTCACACCCGCTTTCTTAAACCATTCCACGGTATTTACATTTGTCTTTAAAACACAATTTTTAAACATACTCTTCACCTTTTTTCACCTTTCTTATTAAATATTCCTACTTAAATACGCCTGTCTCCACGGCATAAATAAAAAATCCAACCAACGCACTGGCAAATGTACCGATTAGTGCATTGATGGATTTTGTTTGTTTTTCCAGTGATGTGCAAAGGCTGTCTACCTTTGCATCTGTTACCGCCACGCCTTTCTCCATTGTTCGGAGCCGTTCTGCGTGGTCATTCAGCCGATCCTCTGTCGTTTCAAACTGTTTCTTGATGTACTCTTCACTCAATGGCATAATCTCAACTCCTTACTTTTCGTATTTTTCGCCAGTAATTTCTGCGTAATCTTCTTTTGTCAGTCGCCCGATGCTGACAAGATATGCAAGTCTCTCTTTACTCCAATATTTCGGGTAGTTTTTAAGCGCCAAGCCTTTTACATCCATGTTCTCGCCCCCTCTCTATAATTCCACGCCGGACACTGCCGCCAGATATTCCACGTCAGCCGCCGCCTGCTGTGCGATTTCAAGCGCCGATTTCTTTTTCAGGTATGCCGTGTAATTGTATGTACCATCTTTATTTACACTCGCTTTGATTTCTTCATGTAAAGACACGTATTCCGGATAGGCATATTCATGCTTTTCGTTTTTGAGCATGACTTTAGTGTTATCAGCCAATCCAGTCAGCATGTCAACTATTTCTGACAACTGTTTCTCTGACCTGAATGTCAATACAAGCACTTCTTCACCATTTACATTCCCTTTCTGTGCTCCAATTCCGACAGGTTCTAATTCAATTTCGTTAATGTACATTTTTAGCATATCATTACTTCCTTTCTTATTTTATCTTTTTCTCTAAAGCATCACACCGTGTTTTTAAGTTATCAATTTGCTGCTGCTGTAACTGCACAAGTCCAATTAAATATGGAACAAATACTGTATAATCAATGCCTGGGATAGCTTTATTTCCCATATCCCCAAGCAGTTCATTAAATTCTGTTTCATCCCAATCATCGGGAATAATAACTGCTTCTGGAATAACATCTTGTACTTCATCAACAATCATACCAACAACATCTTTTTTGTTACTTCCAAAGCCAGGGCGATAATCAAATACCTCAACAGGTATATCAAGTATTCTTTTGATACGTTCTGCGTCCGCCGCCGTAATATTTTCTTTGGCTCCTCGGTACGATTCATGGTTCAGTGATCCGGAATAACGTAAAGAGTTGCACCTTGCATCCATCGTCGAAGCCCAGTTTTTGGATAGCACTTGAAATGTACCATTAGTAAGCTCCCTAGCATCGTTATTATCCTGTGCATAGATAGCCGCTACTTGGCCAATGGCTTTGCCACCCATATTAAGGTCACCCGTTAGTGCCCCGCCGCTCAATGGAAGACGGCTATTAATATTGTTATCCCTCTGTGCAAAGGCAGAATCAATTTCGCTTTTGCAATATCTGTCAATCAGCCATGCATATATATCTGATGCAGTAAAATTGTGTGAACCGTCATTCACTCTTGTCGCATAATCACAATGATTCGACCACTGAACTGCCATTTCTTTTCCTGTGTCATTAACACTGCAACCCATCCATATTCTGTCATCATCACCATGAATACAATACAGTATGGATTCAGATGTCGTATATCTACCCTTCCAACCTTGTTTTATAACGGTCATACCATTAGCATTATCAGCAGTGCCAGCCAAAGCAGCATATTTCACGGACTTCGTAGCATCTGCCGTATTGTCACATTTTCCAAGTCCGACCTGTGTTTTAGTGACGCTGTGCGGGTTATCCCTATTCTGGATATGCCTTGACAGCGTATCTGCCGCCGCCGCGCCAAGCTGTGTAAGCGTAACTCCGTGCGGATTGTTCTTGTTACTGATATGATCTATCAATGCCTTTACAGCCTTTTTCAGTTTTCCCCACGCTGTGGTATATTTTTCCCCACTTTCCAGCTCTGCAAGTTTTTTTGCATCGTCGTAGGCAGGCGATTCCAGCGCTCCGATGTGCTTATCGAGGATATCCGCATTATCATCAAAGTCCCGCACATCGTAAAAATCATCCTGTCCCGGCTTTTTCAAGCCACAATTCTTTGTTGTTTCCAAATAATCACTCCTTTCCTATATCTAAAACGGCTCGTCTCGGATTTGTTTATGCGTCAACTTTGCCAGTTCGCGGTGCGTCAGCCTGGTATCTCTGATAATGCCGTGCGTGTTATACATCAGATCAATGTCCAATATCAGATTTTGGGGCGTAAGACGTTCTGCCAAAGACTGCACTTCGTCCTTTAATTTTTTGCTGGTCAGTGCCACCTTGATTTGCAAAGTATATTTGTCATAGTCCAAACGATACGAATAACCGTCTTTCCCGCAGAGTGCCGCCAAGTACCTGCAGAATGTTCTTTCCGTATATGGCAGATCTTCTATCAACCTGCCATGTATGCGGAAGCTCCGCACTTCCAGGCTGTCCGTGTTCTTCGGTTTAATGTCGAGGATGCTTTCCCACTTTGCCGCGCCAACTTCTGTCTGCGTATCCAGATATTTTTCCAGCAAAAGAGATTCGCAGGCATCCCACAGCGCGTCTACCTGCGGTTGCTCTACACGCATGATCTCAATAAATTCTTTGTAACTTTTCAATACTTCCGGGAGATAATCAATCAGCTTATCCATTCAATTCACCTACCGTCCCAAGTACGGGGATATCATCATCTCCGAGTATCATATTGGATGCCTTACCGTTCAGCGTGGTATCTCCGATGTCCAGTATCCCATCAATATCAAGCAGCCTGCTCTCAATCGCAGATATTCGGACAACCAGCTTCGTAGCCCCCGCCCATCCCAGCGCCAGATCTGCAAGATACTGTCGCACCGCCGAACTGATATAACCCGCCAAATCAGAAAAGGTATACCCATCGTCAAACGTAAATTTACTTGCCACATTAACCGTTACGCCGGATACTGCCGCAATCGTACAGATATGCCCGATCGGGGCAAGTCCATCCCCGGCACCATCCCGTTTAGGATCTATGGTATCCTGGACAGTATCAATCAGGGTCTGTGATGGCACAGTAAAATCAGATGCTATAATCACTGCTCTGACATATCCGCCGACCTTTTCACCGGCAGCATTGGTCGCACGATATACTTTACAACCACCCACGCCGTCAATACTGTTGATCTTTGCCATGTAATCCGCCTTATTCCCGCCAAATGCTACCGAATTAAAAGCATCTCTCCACCGTTTCCGAAATACCTCGGTATCTTCCTCGTCCTCGCCCGGGATCAGCACTTCGGTCAGTTCACAGGTTGTAAGCCCCTGCACATAATCAATCGGGATCATATCCCCGAAATTCCGGTTCCCGACTTCGCCCAGTGTTTCACAAATCAGCTTGTAATAAAAAAATCCGTCTTTCTGCTCGATGAAATCTGACACATAATAATTCAGATTGTCCAGGCTGAAACGGATTCCACTTTTGACCTCAATATTAAATTTGCCTTTCAAAATCGCATGTGTCGCAGCTTCGGGGATCAACCCGCGGGTATCATACGCAATCTTTGCAAGATACTCACGATCCGCCGTATCTCCGAACATCTGCCGGAACATCCACTGCAATTCCATGTACATCTGCGCAGCTTCCGCGCTGTTAGCCCCCAGTGCGAAATGCAACATACTTCCCTCGCGCTTGTCATAAGCTGCACTGACCTCATTCATTTTTTCTTTCATGAGGTTATCATATGTCTTATCCTCAAACAATCTATACATTCACCCCTTTCTCAATCTCAATTGTTCCTATCGTTGTATCAACCTTGAATTTTGCTGTTACTGTCCCCTTTTGTGACGTATCAAACTCAAAATCATATACTCTTGTGATCCGGTCATCCTGCTCTAAGGCTTCCCGGATTCTTTTTTCGATTTGCGGCACGCAATAGGTAATCGGCTGGCCAATCAAATCTGCAAGCTCAACACCATAATCCCATGATACAAGCGGGCAAGTATACCTTTCCACGCTTAAAACAAGGTAGATTGCCTGTTTTATGGCATCTATGTTGTCACATGTGCCACGGACACGCTGTTTATCATCTTCCATGCAAAATGTAAGGGATGGCTGTTGTTCTGCGACCATCCCTGAAAATCCTCTCGCCGGTATCATCTGCACTCCTTCCTATGCCCTGTCCACCACAAGATACTTCTGCCCGCCCTGCTGCCGGATGAGTATCACCTTTTCTCCCATTTTCAGTGCATTCTTTATCTTCATTTTCTTTTCTTTTTTGATTTCATGCTTGTGTGGCTCCGTTTTTCCACCAGTCTCTGTTTCCCATTCGATTTCAACATCGAGATCAATGTCCTGAACCGCACTGGTCAGCACCAGAAAATCCATTCCAAGCGTCAGCTTTTTGTCCGCGTCAATCTGTATTTCCAGTGGTGCTGCCCGAATCACTGTCCCATACAGAAATGTTGTTAGGTCCTGTGCCGCAATATAATTACCAACGATCTGTTTGATCGTTTCGTCTAATGATTGTGCCATATATCCTCCTTATGCTGTAAAATCCCCGCCTGTCAAAGTAAGATCCATTGTGTGCAGATTTTCGTTCAGATTGTGGGTAACCTTTTCAACGAGCATGTAGCTGTCAACCCAGTAGTCCGGTAGAGCCAGCCTTACCATAATGTAACAGCCGGCCCGGACATTGATATCCCCAAAAGCCTTTTTGATCGTCAGCCCCCGGCTAATCCTGTTATAATACTGTAACAGCATCTGCGCTTTATATGCCCCATTCTCTCCTTTCTGTAAGGTATCATGATACTGCAGGATACCCCATCGGTTAATATTGGAGCTGTCTTTTGCAAGGTACACATCACGTTTTCCTGTTTCCTTATTATCATAAGTAAGTTTCACCTGATTGTAAGTATCGCTGTCAATACTGGATGTGTACGAAAAATCCTGCGCGGTATCCTCATCAATCCGGATACCGTATTTCATGCACTGTATATTCCGCAGCATGATCTTGCCGTAGTCATCATACAGACAATATATCTCATTCACATTCTGCATAGACAGATCCAGTGCATTTTGCATAATATCAAACAGTGTCTTATTGGATTCGATCCTTGGTGGTATCACATAACCGGTATCATCCGCAGCACCAAAGGCAAGATTGTAATCCGCACAGATACGCTGTAACAGATCCGATGCCTTTATATCGCCATAGCAATATGTATCCTTATTTTTAAAGTACCGCAACTGGTCATAACAGGTTATCTTCGTCTGGCCATCTTTTGTATCTTCCAGCTTAAAAATATATCCATAAAACACATTATGCCATTCGTAAATTTCAAACACCCGCAGCCGCACTGCTGCACCCATATCCAGATCCAGTATGCCATCATTCAACACCGTAAATTCCAGCTTTCCCGCCGTGCTTTTGCGCTGCCACTCTATTTTTATCCCGTCCATCACAATTGGCTGAAAAACGACATCGTGATTCAGGATCTCTATTACACATTTAAACATTGCATCTCTCCTTACGGTATATGTATCACCTGTCCGACACCTAATGCATGATGTGGGCTGTCTTTAATGTCGTTCGCGTCCATAATCAGATAGTAATATTCATCCGAGCCGAAGAAATAACGTGCCAGGCTCCAGATGTTGTCCCCTTCTTTCACCGTATAATCTATGTTCCATCCGGTACGCGCCCGACTTTCCCGGGTGCTCCCGCTCCCCCACGGTGTAAGCGTATTATCCGCATTGATCGTATACATTTTTGTGCTGTAATACTTGTACTCTTTCAGTGTGATCGATGCCGTCACGTCAAACCCATTCTCTGCCGATTCCTGCTCGGTCAGCTTTTCGACCGTGCACTGCATGGCAATGTAACTCTGCATCGTCCAGTCCGGCATAATGCGGCACACCGTAAACGGCATCGGCTGCTTATTCTCTTTGTACCACCGCAGACCGCGCAGATAAAATTCCGCCGGCTGGAATACATTGTAATACGATGCAAACGGATATCTCTTGTTTGGGAGCAAGAGGTCAAAGGATATTTCCTTTAACCCCTCACTCTTTAACACATTTAACTCTCCGCCGTTGATAAGATCAATGGTCTTATCCCTTGATCCATGCTTTATTTCCAGTTTGGACGGGGCGACTGGGAACAATATTTTGTCCATGTAAAAATCATATCCATTCCTCATAATTATCCCTCCGCACTGATCGCCATTTTTTCCACCAGCACATTATTAATGTAGTCCGGTATTGCATCCAGATCCGTCATGTTATGCACTTCGTTGTTGATGCCGCCCATGTTGACTTCGACTTTGGTAAATACAGTCCGGTCTATGATCTCACGCTCGGCAATGTCACGCAGATACTTCAGGTCATCTTCTGTAATGTCCACTGCGTCCGCGATTCTGGCGGTGTCCTGTGCTGTGTTTCCAGTGTTCCCGGCAATATCATCCAGTGAGCCGGTATTCCCCGCAATGTCTCCGGTATTTCCGGCAATGTTGCCAAGATTGTCTGCGCTGTTAGCACTTGACGCATAATCATTCGGATTTGGTATATTTGTGCCACCGAATAGATCGGACAAACTAAAACTGGCTATCTTATCATCAATACCTTGTCCGAAGTTATATCCAGAATCCCATGCTTCACCATAATTCTTTCTTTCCAGCTGATAATCAGATGCATTTTTGGTTTCCATAACTTCTATACCGCCATTTTCCTCTATCACTGAATCAATCTTGGCTTGTATCTTGTCCTGAAATCCACCAACCGCATCTGCAAGATTGCTACCGAATAATGTATCTAGCAATGATGCTGCCGACTGTACAACTTCTACAATAAAATTAAACAAATTTAAAAACAGTACCTCTATCGCCGCCACTGGATGATTAAATACCAATGAAAATGCATTGACAAAATTTGCAATTAAATTCCACAAAGAAACGCCTACACCTATAACGAAGTTCGCTAATCCCGTAATTATATTGTCAATGACTGCCCCTGCTGTCGAAATAGCTCCACAAATAAGCCCCATTGCAGAATAAGATGTACCTGCAAATTTGTTGACTGCTGCCACTGCTGCATAAAATATTGCGATCAATGCAATAACAGCTAAAACAACAATCATGATTGGATTTGCACTCATAATGGCATTTAATATGCCTTGCGCCACGGACATTACTCCTGTTGCCGCGGCACATAACATTTGCCAGCCATAATATACTGCCAATGCCGCCGCTATTCCATAAACAATAGGGCCTATAATCGACCAGTTATCAGCAATGAAACCTCCCACAGTCCCCATCAGACCGAATATGTTTAACACAATATTTGCAAGGACTGCCATTGTTTCAATCACTCCATTCATACCTGTTTGGAACGCTTCGCTGTTTCCGATTTCATTAAGCCTGTCAAGCACCGGCTGGAACGCCATCAACGCTGTATTCTGCATAGACTGCCAAATCTGTCCCCACGTCATAGGCATTGATTCGAACTTACTGTTAATATCATCAGCGGCAGAAAAGATTGCCGCCTTGACTACATCCGCCGAAAGTTCTCCATCTGCCGCCATTTCACGAATCTGTCCAATAGGCACATCCAGATAGTCTGCTATGTTCTGGATCAAGTTAGGTGCCTGTTCAAAGATACTGTTCAGCTCATCACCACGCAGCACACCAGATCCTAACGCCTGTGATAACTGCAGTTCGGCGTTTGCCGCTTCCTGCGTACTTGCACCTGCAATCGTCATTTGTTTCTGCACCAAATTGGCAAACTCTACAACCTCCGCAGAGCTTCCAAAAGCATCCTTGGCATTATTCCCAAATCGTGCCACCACAGATGCCATATCCGAAAAAGATCCCCTTGCATCCTGTGCAGACACATAAACCATGTTCAGTAGTTCCTGAGTTGATTGCACCCCATCATTCATCATATCCAGTCTGGATCTCGTCTGGACAATCTCATCCGATGCATTAAACGCCGCTTTTGCCCCCTGCACAATAGCCTGTATCGATATATAGGCTGCCGCCATATTCTTTATAGCGCCCATCAAGCCATCCGCGCTTGTGGTTCCCGCACGGATTTCCTGATTAAATCTTCCCTGCTCATTAGTATTGTCACGAATAAACTGCTCTGTATTGCGAATCGTCTGCTGTAGCTGTATGTATGCTGTATTGGCGGCGCTTATATCCATCCGATCCATAGCCGAATTAAGGTTATTCTGCTGCTGTACCATTTGGCTAAGTTGTACATGCATTTTCTCCAACTGGGCATTCGCCACATCTGTTCCAATATTAATTTTATTATTCTCAACCGCCTGGATTTTTTCTCTTAAATTGTCCATTCGAACAGAAAGACTATTTAAATCCATTGCCATATCCGATGGAAAGATCATCGTGTGGTATGCCTGTTTTGCAATTTCATTTTGTATACTACTCAATTGCTCCAATTCAGCATTCACTCTTTGTACTTCCTGTTGGAATCTTTCCACACCGGTATTGGCAAATACATCGGTGTTTACCGGCTGCCATTGAACAGCTGGCATCTCCACCTCTGGCACAGCCGGCGTTTGCGGAACATATGATGTCTCCATCGTAGCATTCATTTTGTCCAATGCAGCTGTTGTCTGTGCAATTCTGTCCTGCGCCGCCAGTAATGACGATGTATCAATATCAGCACTCATTGCTTCCGACATGTCATACATAGATCCCATTGCAATATTTACCGTATCAATAATTCCATACAGCACGCTGCTAAAACGATCCTGTAATTCAATGCCGGTCATAATTGATGCCATATCATCACCTGCCTTTCTTTCTTGCTTTTGCCTTTGCTCTCTTGGCTTCCTCTTTTTCCTTTTCAATTCTCACCTGTATAGATGCGATCACAAAGGCTTTTTCCTGCTCATCCATTGCCGCAAATACTGACGGCAACACATGTAACTTCTGAAGGGCATAATGAGCATAATTAAACTCAGCATCCCCTTCCTCGATTAGTTTTTTGCTTCTGCCACCTTATCCTCAAGCGTCTTGTCAAATCCCTGGAACTTCTGCACCCACTCTCCAAGTGCGCTATATTCGCCCGGATCATCGATTAATTCCATTACCAGATCTTCTGGTGACATAACACTATAAGAATCCTGTAACTCTTTATTGTACAAATCAGGTACAACCGTAGATGCTACGATCATTTTTGCCATATATCTGGATGTATTTAATCTTGTCCGAAACAGGTTTGGTTTTCCTTTTACTGGAAGTTCAATCGTGCAAGAATCCCTTAATTCTTCATTCTCTTTGGATGAAATATGACGAAATTCCCATTCCAGTGGATTGCCTTTTTCGTCCGTCAGACTTTTGGTTGGTGCAAACTTCTCGTTCGCTCTTACTTTCTTGTTTTCCTTCATAAATCTTGTAAAATTTGACATATTGATGTCCTCTCTTTCTTATTATTTTTGTATATAAAAAGAGAGCCTATTTCTAAGCTCTCTAATTACTACCGTTATTATGCCATTTTCTTCTTTTTGGCACGCTCCATACGTTTTCCTTGCATTATTCCATACCTGAATGCAATACAAACTGCACCTGGCAGACTATATCTCTTTTGAATTTCATTCAAAATCATTCGAGAAGTTTTGCTTGTAATAAGGTTTTTTCCTGCTCTAAACAATTCCTTTTCTGTTTTGCGTGATTTGAGACAATTTTCCATTACTTCAAGCGATTCTTTCATCTGTAGAACCGGACAATTCTCCCATAATTCTTTGCGAACCTCTGGCAATGCATCCATATATTCTTCCGCCAATTCTCTATATGTATCATACATTTCATTATCCTTATTCAACACCAAATTACCTGTGTCATTCTCGAAAAACATTGTAAGCGATCCTATCTTTGCTCCATCTTCCCAAAGCCCTAAAAAGTGATTTACCTGATCTGCTGTTAAATCAGCCAGGCCACATGCCTTGATACCTAATTCCTCATTGATCATTTCATACATATCAAGCCACCTCCTCGTATACTACCCGGCATCTATTTACATTGCCGTTTGCAAGTTCCAGTTCGATGACTGTTGGATAACCGTTCTCCTGCAACCACTCTTTGACTTTCTGAAAAACGCTGTCCTTGTACTGAACTGTAACGCCGTCATGTCCGTTCCTGCTGTATGCCGTCCTTACAACTTCGTCTTTGAAAATATCAAGTTTCTGAACAATTGCACTCACTGCCTTATCATGAGGTCTACCAGACTCTGAAAAGATCCCGAGTTCCTTTGCAATACTGGTGCAGTCCCACAGCTTCGGCGTATCGGAGATCACTGGAGCATTGACCGGATAGCCGGAATCGGAATAAATCCTTACCACTTCGGCAGCTATGTACTTAGAATCTACTCCGGCTTCATGCAGAGCTTCTTTGATGTTCTTTACCATCATGTTTACGGATGGAAGTTTTTCTTTCTTCTCGCTCTGCACCTTTTTACTTGTCTTACCTGCCTTGAACTTCTTCTCTACCTGAATAAAATACCTGCGCACCTGCTTACCTTTTTCGTTACGCTCAAGCATTGCCATTTCTTTGGCGGTGTCAAGTTTGATGATATGGTCTTTCTTAGGTGTTCCTCCAACCACTGTCGAAATTTCGACACTGTCAAAATCCTCATTTTCTATTGCATCAATATCAGAAAATCTTCGTTTTACCCATTCGCGATAATTACTTTTAACACCTAAAACTTCATGAAGTTCTGAACCATATACTACTTTCTCTCCAGTACTTGTTTCGTATACTGGCACTAACTCGTTTTCAATTACTGTTAAATTCTGCATTTTGCAATTCCTCCTTGCAATTTTTGGCGGAATCCCCTATAATGATTAGGGTGTCAAAAGGGTTATAACCTTTGATATAAATTTGTACCTTGAAAACT
>OIZA01000668.1_pt1 | contig 15639 bp, 13 predicted proteins | sample 1588381 | NCBI WGS metagenome assembly OIZA01 (sample SAMN03283277) | human gut metagenome | biome: human-associated habitat; material: feces | host: Homo sapiens | place: Peru | collected 2012 | reverse complement strand
CGGGTCTGATGGCCTTACCCCCAATGCGGGCTACGGGGACGTTCCACTAACTTTCCAGTTAATTCATAATTACATGTAGTCTGCATATACATATAACACCAATGGCAGGAGGTAGATTTTTATGGACTATGCAGTGAATACATACGATCTGTATCGGGATATACAACAAAGGACGGGAGGGGAGATCTACATAGGGGTACTGGGGCCGGTGAGAACCGGAAAGTCCACGTTTATCAAACGCTTCATGGATGAAATGGTGCTTCCCTATATGGAGGATGAACATGCCAGAATGCGGGCACAGGATGAACTGCCCCAGAGCGCCGGAGGCAAGACGATTACCACCACGGAACCGAAATTCATTCCCAATGAAGCGGCGAAGGTGAGACTGAATGACGATATTGAAGTATCGGTGCGTCTGATCGACTGTGTGGGCTATATGATCGACGGTGCGGCAGGCCATATGGAGGAAGATGCGGAACGCATGGTGAAGACACCCTGGTCGGAGGAGGAGATTCCCTTTACCCAGGCGGCGGAGATCGGCACGGATAAAGTCATGCGGGACCATTCCACCATCGGCCTGGTGATCACTACGGACGGCAGTATCGGAGAACTGCCCCGAGCCAATTATCTGGGGGCGGAGGAGAAGACAATCCTGGCATTGAAAAAGTCCGGAAAGCCCTTTCTGGTGCTGGTAAACAGCCAGAAGCCTTACTCGGAGGAGACGAGACAGGTCGCGGAGGAGATCGGGAAGAAATACGATGTGGCCGTGATGTCTGTGAACTGCGAACAACTGAAAAAGGATGACATCAACCGCATTCTGGAAAAGATCCTGTATGAATTTCCCCTGACCGCGGTGGAATTCTATTTCCCCAAATGGATGGATATGCTGCCGGTGGATCATGCGGTGAAACAGGATCTGTTGCGACAGATCCGGGAACTGATGGATACCTACGACCGGATCCGGGATGTGGTGGGACATCCGGTGGAATTACAGGGAGATTATATCCGGAGTTGCAAGATGGATCCGGTTCAGCTGTGGAACGGTATCGTCCCGGTACAGTTGGGAATCGATGACAGATATTATTACGAAATGCTTTCCGGAATGCTGGGAGAGAATGTGGAAGACGAATACCAGTTGTTAAATAAATTAAAAGAACTGGCGGAGATGAAGAAGGAATATACGAAGGTGCAGGATGCATTGTCCATGGTGAAGATCAAAGGCTACGGCGTGGTGACCCCGGACAGAGAAGACATTCAACTGGAGAAGCCGGAACTGATCCACCACGGCAATAAGTTCGGTGTCAAGATCAAGGCCAGCAGTCCTTCCATACATATGATCCGGGCAAATATCGAGACGGAGATCGCCCCCATCGTGGGAACCGAACAGCAGGCCCAGGACCTGATCCAATATATCGATCAGGCAGAGACGGAACACGGCATCTGGGAGACCAATATTTTCGGCAAGACTGTGGAACAACTGGTGGATGACGGAATAACCACGAAAGTTGCGTCCATCGGGGAGGAGAGTCAGTTAAAGCTTCAGGATACCATGCAGAAGATCGTCAACGACAGCAACGGCGGCATGGTCTGCATTATTATTTAGATTGCTTTTTTCCCTTGCATTTTGTATAATACCTTTGTTGACTTTGCTTTATTTTTCTGAAAAACAGGAAGAATATTTGCTAAATTGCATGAAAATACGGTTAAATGGAGGACATAGATGAATCAGGTATATGCAAAATTACAGAACTGTTATGAGTGTGTGAGAAAAAAGACGGATTTTGTGCCAAAGGTAGCGATCGTTTTAGGATCGGGTCTGGGCGATTATGCGGAGCAGATCCGTGTGGTGACGGAGATTCCCTATGCGGAGATCGAGGGATTCCCCGTCTCCACCGTACCGGGACATGCCGGTAAGTTTATCTTCGGTTATCTGGATGAGATTCCGGTGGTATGCATGAAGGGAAGAGTGCATTATTACGAAGGCTATGATGTGACGGACGTGGTACTGCCCACCAGACTGATGAAGCTGTTGGGGGCTGAGATCCTGTTTCTGACCAATGCGGCCGGTGGCGTGAACAATTCTTTCCATGCCGGTGACCTGATGCTGATCCGGGATCATATTTCCGTGTTTGCACCCAATCCGCTGATCGGCGCCAATATCGACGAACTGGGACTGCGTTTCCCGGATATGAGCCATGTCTATGATAAGGATTTACAGCAGATCATCCGGGAGACTGCGAAGGAGAACGGCATCTATTTACAGGAGGGTATTTATACCCAGCTGACAGGACCTTCCTTCGAATCTCCTGCAGAGATCCGCATGCTTCGTTCTCTTGGCTGTGATGCGGTAGGCATGAGCACCGTAGTGGAAGCCATTGCGGCCAATCACATGGGAATGCGGATCTGCGGCATTTCCTGCATCAGTAATCTGGCGGCGGGAATGACAGACCAGCCCCTGAATCATGAAGAGGTACAGGAGGCTGCGGACATGGCAGCACCCAGATTTAAGAAGCTGGTAACGGAATCTGTGAAGAGATTCGTATAGGCAGAAAAAGGAGACACGGATGATCTCAGAGACAGAAGAAAAAGCGCTGATCAGGCAGGCTCTGGAGGCCAGAAAGCTGGCATATGCTCCCTATTCGGGTTACACGGTGGGAGCGGCACTGCTGACCGCAGACGGGCACCCATATCTGGGTGGCAATATTGAAAATGCTTCTTACGGAGCCACCAACTGCGCGGAGCGTACCGCCTTTTTCAAGGCAGTCAGCGAGGGAGAGCGGGAGTTTGCCGCCATAGCCATCGCCGGCGGCAGGGATGGAGAAGCTCCGGTGGAATATGCATATCCCTGTGGCATCTGCAGACAGGTGATGCAGGAATTTTGCAGGGATGATTTCGTGATCTATGTGGTAAAAAGCGAACGGGAATATCAAAGCTATACCTTAAAAGAATTACTTCCTTTTGGATTTGGAGGAGATGCGATCAGATGAATATCAGATTATACAATGCACGAATTCTCACCATGGAACCCGGTAGAGAGGTCTTCTATGGTGAAGTCTGGATAAAAAACGATAAAATTGCCTATGTGGCAGAACAGAAGGAACTGGCGGAGGAATGGGACAGATCCCAGTTCCCCAGGATCGCCTGGGATATTGAACTGGACTGTAAGGGGAATCTTCTGATGCCCGGATTTAAGAATGCACATACCCATTCCGGCATGACGTTCTTACGTTCCATGGCGGATGACCTGCCTCTGGACCAGTGGCTGAACAAGCAGGTATTCCCCCTGGAGGCAAAGCTGACCGGCGAAGATATCTATGAACTGACCCGACTGGCGGTACTGGAATACCTGACTTCCGGAGTAACTTCTATTTTCGATATGTATCTGACTCCGGATACCATTGCCGAGGCCTGTCTGGATACCGGAATGCGCTGTGTACTGGTATCGGGACTGAATAATTTCAGTTCTTCCCCGAAGCAGGTGGAAGAAGAATTTTTAAAATGGAATAAGAAGAATTCCCTGATCAGCTATCAGCTGGGATTCCATGCGGAATATACCTGTTCCAAGGAACTGCTCTGGAAAGTATCGGAAATGGCCCACCATTACCGGACCCCGGTATATGCCCATATCTCCGAGACCGAGAAGGAAGTGGAGGAGTGTAAGGGCCGCTATGGCATGACACCGCCCATGTTCTTAGACTCTCTTGGAATGTTTGATTATGGCGGAGGTGGTTTCCACTGTGTCCATGTGACAGAACAGGATCTGGATGTCTTCCGCAGACACCGCATGTATGTGATCACGAATCCCGGTTCCAACACGAAGCTTGCCAGCGGTATCGCACCCATTGCCGATTATGTGCGGCATAAGATCCCGGTAGCCATCGGAACCGATGGCCCGGCCAGCAACAACTGTCTGGATATGTTCCGGGAGATGTTCTTAGTCACTGGCTTAAGCAAGCTGTTAGAGAAGGATGCCTCCAGCATGGATGCCATGGAAGTACTGAAGATGGCAACGGTGAACGGTGCCAAGGCCATGCGGCTGAATCGTGCGGATGTTCTGGCGAAGGGTAAATACGCAGATCTTATCATGATCGATCTGCACCAGCCCAATATGCAGCCCATCCATAATATCCCCAAGAATCTGGTCTACAGCGGCAGCAAATCCAATGTCTGCATGACCATGATCGGCGGCAAGATCCTGTATCGAAATGGAGAGTTCAATGTGGGAGAGGATCCGGAGCGTATTTACGCAAAATGCGAAAAGATCGTAAAGAGACTGTTGACTGAGTAAGAAAACAAACTCAGAAGACATAGAACGGGGCTCCCCGTGTAGCTCCCAGAATACTTAGGAGGGAAAAGATGTTAGAAAAAATCTTCAAACTGAAGGAAAACAACACCACCGCAAAGACAGAGATCATTGCCGGACTGACCACGTTCATGACCATGGCTTATATCATAGCCCTGAATCCGAACCTGTTGACCGGCTTTGGCAAGGATACCATGCCCGAACTGTGGAACGGTGTTTTCCTGGCAACCTGTATTGCATCCGCCATCGGTACCATCGTGATGGCATTTTTGGCAAACAAGCCTTTTGCCATGGCACCCGGCATGGGACTGAACAGCTTCTTTGCAGTGGTAGTAACCAATATTGTAGCCCTGACAGGCATGACTTACGTGGCATCCTTCCAGGCTGCCCTGTGCATCGTTCTGGTAGAAGGTATCGTGTTCCTGATCCTCTCTGTACTGAACATTCGTGAGAAGATCGTAGAGGCGATTCCTCTGGGCGTACGTCTCGGTATCGCACCGGCTATCGGCCTGATGCTGTTGAACATCGGTGTCGGCTCCAACGCAGGTATCTATTCCGAGAACGGCGGACCTTTCTATGCGATGAGAGACTTCTTCGGTGCGCTGACTCCTTCCCTGGCAAAGACCAATATGGGATCCGGATATTCCGCAATGGTGTTGTCCGTAGTGACCATGTTCGTAGGTCTGTTCGCCATCGTCATTCTGGCACAGAAGGGTGTCAAGGGAGCCGTTCTGTTAGGCATGCTGATCGCCAGTGTGATCTACTGGGCAGGAGAGGCTATTTTCCTGGGAACCAATCCCTTCGCTTCTCTGGCTACCGCTTCCTTCGTACCGGCTTTCGGAGATATGGTATCTACCACACTGTTTAAGTTCAATTTCCAGGGCTTTGCACAGATTGGCTGGTTTACTGCGGTTACCCTGATCGTTACCTTCTGTATTATTGATATGTTTGATACCATCGGTACTCTGGTAGGAACCGCAAGCCGTGCGGGAATGCTGGATAAAGATGGAAAAATGCCTAACATGAAGCAGGCACTGTTGTCTGATGCGGTAGGTACTGTGGCAGGCTCCTTAACCGGTACTTCCACCGTTACCACCTTCGTAGAGTCCGCATCCGGCGTGGAAGCAGGCGGACGTACCGGTCTGACGGCACTGACCACCGGTATCATGTTCCTGGCATGTATCTTCATCGCACCCATCGCCGGTATCATTCCTGCGGCAGCTACTTCTTCCGCATTGATCTATGTGGGTGTCCTTATGGTAGCAGGTCTTAAGAATGTAGATTTTGATGACATCTGCCAGGCACTTCCCGTGGCTCTGATGATGATCGCCATGCCGATCTCCGGATCCATCGGACATGCCATCGGTATCGGTCTGATTACCTATACCGTCATCAAGGTATTTACCGGTAAGGCGAAGGATGTATCCGTACTTACCTATGTATTATCCTTGATCTTCCTGTTAAAGTTCTTTATTGTCGCATAAGGAACTATTGTACTTACATAAGAAGTAACTATTCAGCACCCCATTCGCAAAATCGCTGCGATGCAGCTTTCCTTTTGCTCATGTGGTTACTTCGCCATATAAATTTAGCCATAATTGCTCATGTAAGCATGGCATTATGTCTAAATTTGCATGGCTCTGAATAGTTAGCATAAGAAATAAAAAACAGGTCAGAATATGGGGGCGGGCACTGCACGGGGCAGTGCCTGTCTTCTTATATCCGGAAAAGTGAGAAAAAATATGGAATTTGTTGTATTTACGGGCGTATTGCTTTTGCTTTTTGCATTTATGATCGCGCAGGAACTGATGCAGGCGAAAAAACAGGAAAAACAGTTCCGGCAGTTTCTTCGTGAAAATTACGGAAAAGAACCGCCGAAGGAATATTCGCTGGAGAGATTCGCAAGACTGGGCAGCTATCTGGAACGGCATAAGGAAGAGAAGCAGCTGGATGATATCACCTGGAACGATCTGGGGATGGATGAAATCTTCCGCCGGATCGACCGAACCTATTCTGCGGCGGGAGAAGAATATCTGTACTATACGCTTCGGAATATTTCCTGCGGGAAAGAGGCATTGGAGCATCTGGAGGAAGTGGTTAATTGGCTGGAGGAGCAGGAGGATACAAAAGTACGGATCCAGCTGCTGATGCGGCGGCTGGGCCATCTGGGAAAATATTCTCTCTATGATTATCTGGATAACCTGGACTATCTGGGGGAACGTTCCAATCGTAAGATTTTACTGGGGAATCTTCTGTATCTTCCGTTTCTGGCACTGCTATTTGTACAGCCGGCCGTGGGTACCATAGGAATCGTTGTCTGTATGCTCTGGCATATCCTGACGTACTTCCGGGAGAAAAAGGTGATCGAACCCTACATCATCAGCTTCGCCTATGTGTTACGGCTGGTGGATGTATGTGAGGAACTGGAGAAGCAGAAAATACCGGTATATCAAAGAGAGCTTAAGGAACTTGGAGAGGCACTGAAAAGCCTGCGGGAGTTAAGAAGGGGATCCTATTGGGTCATGGCCGGCAATCAGGGACGGATCGGCGGGAATCCGCTGGACATTTTAGCGGATTATCTTAGGATGATCCTACATCTGGATATTCTGCAGTTTAACCGGATGTTGGAAAAACTGCGGAAAAAGACCGGACAGGTGGAGAAACTGCTGACAGTCACCGGATATCTGGATATGGCGGTGTCTGTAGGAGGGTTCCGGAGATCCCTGGAAGGGTATTGTATTCCCGAACTGGAAGAGGAGGCGAAAGATGCCTTCCTGCACATGGAGAAGGGGTGGCATCCGCTACTTACGCATCCGGTGAAAAACAGTATCCGGGCGGATAGAGGAATCCTGCTGACCGGCTCCAATGCTTCCGGCAAATCCACTTTCTTAAAAATGGTGGCGGTGAATGCCATTCTGGCACAGACAATCCATACCTGTGCGGCGGAAAGCTACCATGCACCGGTATTTCGGATCTTTTCCTCCATGGCACTACGGGACAGCATGGAGAACGGGGAAAGCTATTATATTGTGGAGATAAGGTCCCTCAAACGAATTCTGGATGCGGCGCAGGAGAAGGACGGGCCGGTACTTTGTTTTGTGGACGAGGTCCTCAGAGGAACCAATACGGTGGAGAGGATTGCCGCTGCAACGCAGATAATGATCCGGCTGGCGGTAAGCGGGGCCCTTGGATTTACAGCCACCCATGATATCGAGATGACAGAACTTTTGAAGGAATATTATGACAACTATCATTTTGAGGAAGTGATCCGGGACGGAGATATTCTGTTCCCCTATCAGCTGCTGCCGGGAAAAGCCTCCACCAGAAATGCGATCCGGCTGCTTCAGATGATGGGATATGATGAGGAGATCATAAAGAAGGCCTACGGACAGGCGGAAAACTTTCTGAAAACGGGAAAATGGACGGAAAATCCCTCGCTGATATCGGAAGAGATCACTTGACGATGCGGGGATTTCATTGGTATACTTCTTGTAAATGCAATCGTTTTTGAGATAAAGGGTTCGGAAAAGGAGAAAACATTATGGCAGTAGTAAGCTTTTTTAATTCATTTTTATCTTATCTGATGGTACTGATCGTTATTGCAGCCGTAGGTGCTGTAGCCATTACACTGGGAATCACTCTGCGCAGGAAGAAAAATGCGACAGAGGAAAAGAAACAGGCAGAAGAATAATCCATGGCAAAATCGTCGGGACAGAAATTAAAACTTTTATATCTGATCAGGATGCTGCAGGAGAACACGGACGAAAAGCATCCCATGAGCACCCCGGATATTATAAAATACTTGGAGAATCAGGGAATTCATGCGGAGCGCAAGAGCATCTATAACGATATGGAATGCCTTGTGGATTTCGGCTATGACGTGGTACAGGTGCAGAGCAGACTGGGCGGCGGATATTATCTGGGCAGCCGGGAGTTCGAACTGCCGGAATTAAAACTTCTGGTGGATGCGGTACAGTCTTCCCGTTTCATTACCACGAAGAAATCCAGAGAACTGATCCGGAAGCTGGAGCGCTTCGCCGGGAAAAACGATGCCGGTAAGCTGCAGAGACAGGTCTACGTAGCGGGAAGAGTCAAGACGGAGAATGAGAGTATCTATTACAGCATCGATGCCATTCACCGGGCGATTCAGGAGAATAAGCAGATATCCTTTGTCTATCTGGACTGGAATCTGAAAAAGCAGCTGGTGCCCAGAGCAAACGGGAACAAATGTGTCAGCCCCTGGGCGCTGATCTGGCGGGAGGAAAATTATTATCTGGCCGCTTATGACAGTGAAGACAAGATGATCAAGCACTATCGTGTGGACAAGATGGGACAGGCGGAAGTGACGGATATGCCCAGAGAAGGGGTGGAACAGTTCTCACAGATCGATGTGACAGCCTATACGAACCGGACCTTTGGTATGTTTGCCGGGGAGGAGAGTATGGTGACCATGGAGTTTCCCATGCGGCTGACCGGTGTGGTGCTGGACCGTTTCGGCAGAGACGCGGATATCCGTCCCATGTCGGAAGATGTATTCCGGATCCGGGCGAAGGTAGCGGTCAGCGGACAATTCTTCGGATGGCTGTCCGGTATCGGACCCGGGGCCAGGATCGTTGCGCCGGAAGTGGTACAAAAGCGGTATGTACAGTGGCTTTCGAATATTTTGCGGGAGCAGTCCGAGGCAGCGGAATAAAAAGTTATCCAAAATTTGAAATCCTTTTTTGTATAGTTTTCTAAAGGATCCCTCGTTGACAAGGCAGGGATTCTTTTTTATACTGATACATAGCACCCACAATATATTGCTTTTTGATGCTTACAGACACCATATATGGTATCTGTAAACGTTATCGTAAGTAAGGGGAAATACAGTAGATCCGGCATCTGCCGGAGATTATCGGATGAAGGGAAGAGAAAGATGAGCAGCAATTTTGAACACGACCATGAAGAAAATGAAGATTATGGCAAAAAGTTCAGACCGGACAGGGAGATCTATGTCGTTAAAAAGGACGGGAGCAAGGAGCTTTTTAATGTACAGAAGGTGATCAGTGCCGTAGGCAAAAGTGCATACCGCGCCCTGACAAAATTCACCAGAGAAGAAAAAGAGCAGATCTGCCGGTATGTGGTAGAAAAAGTAAACGAGCTGGAAGTGGATGAAGTTCCTATACCTATTATGCACAATATTGTGGAAAGTGCCCTGGAACAGGTAAAACCGATCGTCGCAAAAAGCTACCGTGATTATCGTAACTATAAGCAGGACTTTGTACGGATGCTGGATGATGTCTATAAAAAGAGCCAGTCCATCATGTATATCGGTGACAAGGAGAATGCCAACACGGATTCCGCACTGGTATCCACCAAGCGCAGCCTGATCTTCAATCAGCTGAACAAGGAACTGTATCAGAAGTTTTTCCTGACCACGGAGGAGATTCAGGCCTGCCGGGACGGCTATATTTATGTCCATGACATGTCCGCCAGAAGAGATACCATGAACTGCTGTCTGTTCGACGTGCAGAGCGTTCTGACCGGTGGCTTTGAGATGGGAAATATCTGGTATAATGAGCCCAAGACGCTGGATGTGGCCTTCGACGTCATCGGCGATATCGTATTAAGCGCTGCCAGCCAGCAGTACGGTGGATTTACCGTACCCAGCGTGGATCTGATCCTGGAGCCTTACGCAGAGAAATCCTACAACAGGGCTCTGGCAAAATATGAGCGTCTGGGAATCGCCGCAGATGTGGCGGAGGCAGAGGCACTGGCGGATGTGAAGAAAGAATTTGAACAGGGCTTCCAGGGATGGGAGTACAAGTTCAATACCGTGGCCAGCAGCCGTGGCGACTATCCGTTTATCACCGTGACCGCAGGAACCGGCACGGGCAAATTTGCCAGGATGGCTACCATTACCATGCTGGATGTCCGGAAAAAGGGACAGGGCAAAAAGGATCACAAGAAGCCTGTTCTGTTCCCGAAGATCGTATTTTTATATGACGAGAATCTCCATGGTCCCGGAAAGCCTCTGGAGGATGTCTTCGAGGCAGGAGTGGAATGTTCCGCCAAGACCATGTATCCTGACTGGCTGAGCCTCACCGGTAAGGGCTATGTGGCAAGCATGTACAAGCAGTACGGCAAGATCGTATCTCCCATGGGCTGCAGAGCATTTCTGTCTCCCTGGTATGAGAGAGGCGGCATGCATCCTGCGGATGACAAGGACCAGCCGGTATTCGTGGGCCGTTTTAACATCGGTGCGGTATCTCTGCATCTGCCCATGATCCTGGCCAAGGCGAGAAAAGAAAGCAAAGACTTCTATGAAGTGCTGGATTATTATCTGGAACTGATCCGCCAGCTGCATATCCGGACTTATGCTTATCTGGGAGAAATGCGTGCCTCCACGAACCCTCTGGCCTATTGCGAGGGTGGCTTCTTAGGCGGTCATCTGAAGCTGACAGACAAGATCAAGCCGTTATTAAAATCCGCAACCGCCAGCTTCGGCATTACGGCGCTGAATGAATTGCAGGAACTGTACAACGGAAAATCTCTGGTGGAAGACGGAGCATTTGCGGTGGAGGTTCTGGAACATATCAACCAGAAGATTTCTGAGTATAAGGAAGAGGACGGCAATCTGTATGCCATCTACGGAACTCCCGCAGAGAATCTGTGCGGCCTGCAGGTCAAGCAGTTCCGTGAAAAATACGGTATTATCGAGGGCGTATCCGACAGAGAATATGTCAGCAACAGCTTCCATTGCCATGTGACCGAGGATATTACACCGATCCAGAAACAGGATCTGGAGAACCGCTTCTGGGATCTGAGCAACGGCGGCAAGATCCAGTATGTAAAGTATCCTATTGACTATAACACCGAGGCTATCAAGACACTGATCCACAGAGCCATGGATCTGGGCTTCTATGAAGGCGTTAATCTGTCACTGGCGTACTGTGATGACTGTGGTCATCAGGAACTGGAAATGGATGTATGTCCTGTCTGCGGCAGCCGTAACCTGACCAAGATCGACCGTATGAACGGCTATCTGTCTTACTCCAGAGTGCATGGAGATACGAGACTGAACGATGCCAAGATGGCGGAGATCGCAGAGCGGAAAAGTATGTAGAGACAGGATGGACAGATAAATGAGATATCATAATATAACCAAGGACGATATGCTGAACGGCGATGGTCTGCGGGTCGTGCTGTGGGTAGCTGGCTGCAATCACTGCTGTAAGGAATGTCATAACCCGATCACCTGGGATCCTGACGGAGGTCTGTTATTTGATGAAAATGCAAAACAGGAAATCTTCGAACAGTTGGAGAAACCGTACATTTCCGGAATTACCTTTTCCGGCGGTGATCCGATGCATCCCGTGAACCGGGCGGATGTCAGAGGTCTCATGAGTGAGATCCGGGAAAAATATCCCACGAAAACAATCTGGATGTATACCGGAGACAGCTGGGAAGACATCTGTGATCTGCCGGTGATGCAGTATGTGGACGTAGTGGTAGACGGAGAATTCCACGTGGAGGAAAAGGATGTCAAACTCCTGTGGAAGGGCAGCAAGAACCAGCGGGTGATCGATGTGAAAAAGACCCTGGCCAGTGATAACAGACGGGAGCCGGTGCTGCACTGTGGAGATTATGCATAGGAAGCAGTTGTTTTCCGTCAGCAACGGAAATGGAATAAGACGGGAATACTGGAAGAATATTGGAATACTGAAATAAGAAGAGGAAAGAACAGACAATGCACAGAATAGCAAAATTTCATTTTGTAAGTCCGGGGCAGTTTTTGACTGCCATGCAGGAGGAATATCCCCAGTATACGGAAGCACAGATCAGGGAAATGTATGAAAATCTAAAGCTTCCGAAGAGAGCTACGAAAGGAAGCGCAGGCTATGATTTCTTCGCACCGTTTTCTTTTACCCTGGCCCCCGGCAAGACCATCAAGATCCCTACGGGAATCCGGGCGGAAATGCAGGAAGACTGGGTATTACAGGTCTATCCCAGAAGCGGACTGGGCTTTAAATACCGCCTGCAGATGAACAATACCGTAGGTATTATTGACAGTGATTATTTCTTCTCGGACAATGAAGGTCATATTTTCATGAAGATTACCAATGACTCCAACGAAGGGAAGACTGTGGAAGTTCCTGCCGGAACCGGTTTTGCTCAGGGTATCTTCATGCAGTACGGTATCACGGAAGACGATGATGCGGAAGGCATCCGCAACGGCGGCTTCGGAAGCACCACGAAGCAATAATACAACAGAAGAATAAAATCCCCCGGATGGGACATGATGAATTTAGATCATAGACCCAAGGGGGATTTTTTATGCCAGAGACACAACAACAAAAACCTGTCAGAATATCCGAAAACCTCCAACAGAACATGCAGTATCTGGAGAAACTGATGGGACTGGAAACCAATTTTGACATCATTCACCGGGTAATCCGGATTGGTGATACTGATGCCTGCATGTATCTGATCGACGGCTTCTGCAAGGACGAACTGATGCAGAAAATATTGCAGTATCTGATGGATCTGAAGGCGGAGGATTTTCCGAAGGATGCCCATGAAATGTCCAAGATCGCCATTCCCTATGTGGAGGTGGATCTGGACGATACCTGGGAGAAGATTCTGGGGGCCTTATTGTCAGGTGTATTTGTCATGCTGGTGGACGGTTATGAAAAGGCGGTGCTGATCGATGCCAGAACCTATCCCGCCAGAGGGGTGGAGGAACCGGATAAAGACAAGGTGCTCCGGGGCTCCAAGGATGGTTTTGTGGAGACGGTGGTCTTCAATACGGCTCTGATCCGCCGCCGGATCCGCAGTACGGACCTTCACATGGAGATGCTGAATGCCGGGGAGAATTCCAGAACGGATATCGTGCTGTGTTATATGGAGAGCCGCGTGGATCCGGAACTGCTTACGAAGATCCGGGAACGGATCCGCTCCATTCATGTGGATGCTCTGGCCATGAATCAGGAAAGTCTGGCGGAATGTCTCTACCAGAGAAAGTGGTACAATCCCTTTCCGAAGTTCAAATATACGGAACGGCCGGATACGGCGGCCGCCCAGGTGCTGGAGGGCAATCTGGTGATCCTGGTGGACAATTCGCCTTCCGCCATGATCCTGCCCACTACGATTTTTGATGTGGTGGAGGAAGCGGATGATTATTATTTTCCGCCGGTTACGGGAACGTATCTGCGGCTGACCAGATTCCTCATTGCGCTGTTAACGTATTTCGTGACACCGACGTATCTGCTTCTCATGAATCATCAGGCGTGGGTCCCGGAGAATCTGACGTTTATTATTTTAAAAGAGAATCCGAATGTACCGTTGATCCTTCAGTTTTTGCTGCTGGAACTGGCCATTGACGGACTGCGGCTGGCGGCGGTCAACACGCCGAATATGCTGAGTACTCCACTAAGTGTCATGGCGGCACTGGTGCTGGGAGAATTTTCGGTGGAAAGCGGATGGTTCAACTCCGAGGTGATGTTAGCCATGGCATTCGTGGCGATCGCCAATTATACGCAGGCCAACTATGAACTGGGTTACGCTTTGAAATTCATGCGGATCCTGAATCTGATCCTGACACAGATCTTCGGTATCTGGGGATATATTGCAGGTCTGGTCCTGTTTGCGCTGGCCCTTCTTACGAATAAGACGATCTCCGGACATAGTTATCTGTATCCGCTGATCCCTTTCGACCGGGAGAAAATGCGGAATCGCTTCTTTCGGGGAAGAATGCCGGGGGCCGGAAAAATGTGACAAAATGTATCACTTTTGTCAGCGAAAATTGAAATGGGTGTCCGTTTGATGTATGCTTAGATAAAAATTGATAGCATCAGGAGGGCAACCAATGTTTAAAATCGTTACAGACAGTACTGCTGATCTGCCGGTGGAGTATCTGAAGGAACATGATCTTGGATGCATGAACTTAAGTTACATCATGGATGGTGTAACCTACGGACAAGGACAGGAACTTCCCGAAAAAGAATTCTATGCATTGATGAGACAGGGCAAGATGCCGACCACCTCCCAGGTCAATCCGGAGGAAGCAAAAGCCCATTTTACAGAATACCTGAAAGAAAATAAAGAAATTCTCTGCATCGCTTTCTCCTCCGGATTGAGCGGTACTTACAACAGCATGCGGATCGCAGCAGAAGAGATCATGGAGGAACAGCCAGACTGCAGGATCATTGTCATCGACAGTCTGTGTGCATCTCTGGGAGAGGGACTGCTGGTCCACAAGGCAGTAACTTTGAGAGATCAGGGAAAGTCCCTGGAAGAAGTGGCAGAATGGGTGAAAAACAACCGTCTGCATCTGGTACATGTATTTACTGTAGATGATCTGTACCATTTGTACCGTGGCGGACGTGTCAGCAAGGCCACAGCGTTCGTGGGAACACTGGCCGGTATCAAGCCGAAGCTGCATGTGGACAACGAGGGACATCTGATCGTCATTGGCAAGGTAAGAGGACGTAAGAAATCCTTACATGCGCTGGTGGATTACATGGAAGAGAAGATGGGTTCCTACCGTGACCAGAACGATATCATCTTCATCAGTCACGGAGACGATCTGCCTGCGGCGGAACTGGTGAGAGATCTGGTGAAGGAGCGCTTTGGCATGGACAGCTTCCTCATCAACTACGTGGGTCCCACCATCGGTTCCCATTCCGGTCCCGGAACACTGGCTTTGTTCTTCCTGGGAGAAGAGAGATAATATCCGGCGAAAAGAGATCATTCTGCAATATGAAAAAGGCTGCCAGTTTCGAATCGGAAGTTATAGGATTCGGGACCGGCAGCCTTTTATTTTAATCATCAGGTCTCGCAGGAATCGCAGCGGTCAAAGCCGGGATTGAACGCGTAGAAGTTCTTGGAGTTCAGATGGTCCTGGGCGATGCGGAGGGCTTCCCCGAAACGCTGGTAATGGACGATCTCACGGGCACGGAGGAACTTGATGGGCTCGCAGACATCCGGGTCTTTGATGAGGCGTAAGATATTGTCGTAGGTGGAGCGGGCTTTCTGCTCCGCGGCCATATCCTCGTGCAGATCCGTGATAATGTCTCCTTTTACCTGAAATTCACAGGCATTGAAGGGCACGCCGCCGGCGGCCTGGGGCCAGACACCGATGGTATGATCCACATAATAATTGGCGAATCCGCTTTTCTCGATCTCCTCCATGGAGAGATCCCGGGTCAGCTGGTGGACTATGGTGGCAACCATTTCCAAATGTCCAAGTTCTTCGGTTCCGATATCTGTCAGCAGTCCGGCCACTTCCTTAAAGGGCATGGAATACCGCTGGGACAGATAACGCATGCTGGCCCCCATTTCCCCGTCGGGACCGC
>OIZA01000667.1_pt1 | contig 15689 bp, 10 predicted proteins | sample 1588381 | NCBI WGS metagenome assembly OIZA01 (sample SAMN03283277) | human gut metagenome | biome: human-associated habitat; material: feces | host: Homo sapiens | place: Peru | collected 2012 | reverse complement strand
GCCTGCCACTTTTTGTTGCCGCGCGCCAGTTAATGGGTGTCTGACCCCATTAAATTTTTCTAAACAGAATCTAAACGGAAGTTAATGGGGTCTGACCCTATTAAATTTTTATAAACTCACAGTGACGCGCGGAAGATCGCGGCGATGTCGGCTTCCTGGAGCGGAGCCCAGGCTTCGTCGAGGCCCTCGAGCTCAGCGACGTGATGAGCCATCTCATCGATACGGCTCTCGTCGATGCCGACCTCGCGGAGGTGCATCGGGATGCCGAGGGAGGCGAAGAAGTCATAGGTCGCCTGAATCGCCTGGTTGGCGATATCGTAGCGGTCCTGTGCTGCGTCGAGGCCGAAGACATTGACCCCGTACTTCGCGAGGCGGTCGACGGTATGATCGTTCAGGATGTGCTTCATCCATCTCGGCGTGATGATCGCGAGGCCCTCGCCGTGCGTGATGTCATAGTACGCGGACAGGGCATGCTCGAGACCATGACACGGCCACAGGGAACGGCTGTTGCCGAGGGAGAAAATGCCGTTACACGCAAGAGTGCAGTCCAGCATCATCTCGGCGCGGGCAGTATAATCCTCCGGATTCTCGATGCACTTGCGGCCGTTCACCATGAGGCTCTTGAACGCTGCCTCCATCATGCCGTCGTTAAGAATCGAGGACTCCGCGCAGAAATACTGCTCCATGATGTGGTTGATGGCGTCTGCGCATCCGGCTGCGGTCTGCTTCTTCGGCACCGTAAAGGTATAGGTCGGGTCGAGGATGGATGCCTGCGGGAAAAGATGCGGATCCATGTAGCCGATCTTATCGTTGGTCTCGGTTCTCGAGATCACGCCCCCACAATCGTACTCACTGCCGGTCGCGGCCAGCGTCAGGATATCCACCATCGGCAGCGCGTTCTGCGCGAGCACCTTGCCACTGATCAGATCCCACGGCTCACCATCATACTTCGCACCCGCGGCGATCGCCTTCGAGCAGTCGAGGACGCTGCCGCCGCCCACCGCGAGGATCACATCGATCTTCTGCTCCTTACAGATCTTCACACCCTCCAGCACACTCGGATCATACTTCGGATTCGGCTGAATACCCGAAAGCTCATAGATCTCGAAATCCGCAAGCAGCTCCTTCACCTTATCATAGAGCCCCATCCGCTTGATACTGCCGCCACCATAGGTGAGCAGCACCCGCTTGCCGAACGGCTTCATCACCGCCGGAAGCTCCGAAATCACACCCTCACCGAAAATCAGCCTCGTCGGCGTTACATAATCAAAATTTCGCATATCTGTTCCCTCTTCTCTTAGTGCATGACTGCCTGTGGATGCTCTGGCCCACGCCCATCCTTCTCACGAAGACAGGCCTCATGTCGGCACTGTAATCACCAGCTTTCCCGGCACATAGTACCACCGTGCGTCGATACGGAGATATCACAGGCAAACCGAAGTTTACTTCCTATATAGTAGCATTTTCGGAGAGAAAATCCTACTGCGGAAAGCCAGAGGGAATATGCCGTATGCACCGTTACGGAGTAGGGGATTCTGTTTTACCGCTGTTTGTGCATACATCGACAACCGGCTTTCTCGGAATTTATCAAAGTCCCAAACAGGAAGTTGTCAGCTTCTGCTTCGAGTTCTATTGAAAACTTACTGACAATAGAATGTAACATTTCAATGGACTGCTTGATTTTTGGATTTGCTTGGTGCATAATATCTACTGAAAAGTAGCACGCTAATATCCGAAACATTTCAATGAAGGTTTACGATATGGAAATTAAACGCGACCGTTATTTGAATAAGCTCATCTCCTTTATGCGGGATGGTCAAGTAAAGGTGATTACCGGCATCCGCAGATGCGGTAAATCCTATCTTCTGCGAACTCTGTTCCGTAATTATCTGCTCGAAAAAGGAGTGGATGAAGCACACATTCTTTCCTTTGAGCTTGATCTAACCCGTGACATACGATTCCGCAATCCCTTAGAGCTTGCAAGTCATGTCCGTGACATTGTCGAAGGAAAGGATGGGCAATTCTATCTCTTCGTTGACGAGATACAGATGTCGGATGAGGTAGATAATCCTTATAACCGCGATGGAAAGAAGATTACCTTTTACGATGCGCTCAATGATTTGAAATCACTGTCCAATCTCGATATTTATGTGACCGGCAGTAACTCCCGTATGCTGTCCTCCGATATTCTGACTGAGTTTCGCGGACGCAGCGATGAGATCAGAGTGCATCCACTCAGCTTTGCGGAGTATTATGCCGCCGTTGGTGGAGATAAGTACGACGCATTTGATGCCTACGCTTTTTACGGCGGTATGCCACTCATCTTGTCCCGTCCCACAGATGCAGCAAAAATGCAATATCTGACTTCGCTGTTCTCTGAGGTTTACTTGAAGGACATTGTTGAGCGAAAAAAAATCAAGAGAGAGGATATTCTTGCCTCTATTCTGGATTTTCTCTGTTCTTCTATTGGATCGCTAACCAACCCGACTAAGGTAACGGATGCAATTAACACCAAGCAAAAGCGAAGTGGAGAGAATATCGTTGCTTTGAATACCGTTAAGGCGTACATGGATCATCTCGCAGATGCTTTCCTCTTTACCGAGTGCAAACGCTGGGATGTGAAGGGTAAAAATTACTTCGATTATCCCAACAAATACTACTGCGAAGACATCGGTTTGAGAAATGCCCGTATCGGCTTCCGTCAACAAGAGATGACGCACATCATGGAAAACATCATCTACAACGATCTCATCATCCGTGAATGCGCAGTTGACATTGGCATTGTGTTTGGCAAGGAAACGAATGCAAGTGGAAATGTTTCAACCGTAGCAAGGGAGATTGATTTTATCGCAAACTCCGGTGGACGCAAGACCTACATCCAGTCCGCTTATGCTCTCCCGACAGAGGAAAAAACCATTCAGGAGAACAAACCATTCTCCCTGACCGGCGATTCCTTCCCTAAGATCATCGTTCGCCACGATGTCAGAAAACGCTGGTATGATGATAACGGTGTTCTCAACATCGGTATTATTGACTTCCTGCTTGATGAGTCTATTGTCTGATCCTCAGAATGTCAGCCCATCGTAACCGATATGGTTATGATGGGCTTTTCACTTTCATCAGTCAGAGAAGAGGTCGCGAAGAGAACAAAACAACCTCAAATCGCATTGCAAAGAAAGAAGAGAAGACTCTGCTGAATCGTCTTGAGAAGTATAAAGAAAACTATCTTCTCTTTTTAAGACATTTCCGGGTATACTTTGATGACAATATTTTCAATCATGCAGCTTACAGCTTCATCTTTTCAACCAGCTTCTGATACATCTTCATGAGTACAGCGACACAGTCCGCTTCCGACATCTTCGTGCTGAAGCCGTACGCCTGCATCACAGCGATGTCATTCTTCGTGTGTGCTTTGCGGAGCTCCGGCGGCATGGTCAGCGGATCATAGAGATCTGCCAATGAAGAATCCGGATACAGCGCTCTCGCATCGAGAATGCCCTGCGCCGTTTCTTCGATCTTCTGCTTCTGAGCTTCTGTTGGAGACGGCCACGGAAAGTTGTTGTAAACGATAGTATTAGAATATCTATAATCCGATTTCAATCGCCCACATACAACTCTCATCCATGCCATATGAACATTTGACTCCAACACGCCAAAATTATACAAAGTTGCATTCGGAATCAAAAAGACCAAGTCACTACATAATATATCTGGCGTCATAAACCCCATCGGAATATATCTCCGCCGTTCCGATGACACTTTAGGAACAACGATATAATCACTATCCGGGATATTGGTTGCACCAAATCGAGCAGGCGTCAATGCGCTCTTTTTAGTACTTGCTCTGTTACTCTGATTACGAAATTCTTGTACGGCCTTAACTCTTTCTAAGCATTTCGGCATACTTTTCAATTCTGCCGGCGTACAATCCGCCAAATACAAGCAGTATCGTGGTTTCTGTGTGATGAATTCTTTAGATCCATAAAATAAATGTATATAATCTCTGGCTTTTGGTTCCTCCGCAACAAATCGCTCCATGTCCTCTTTGGTATCAAACAGGTACTGACCATCGTCAATAGGTTGACTTCCGATTCCCATTGAGGGAACAGAACATAATGGTTTGCTGACATTTGAAACAAATGTATCTACAGCGTCGATCAAATATGCATTAATATGCGAAACTATTTTCACCTCATTTTCACTATATAATTTCAGATCATGCACAGGCTTACCTTTACTGAACCCGATAATGACACAATGAACGTGCGCCTTATCCGATGCTTCACTATCCCAAATAAAAGTCCTGTAGGCATAATCGATGTGAATTCCATCCTCAAACAATGGCTTCCACAAAGTAGGAACCGCATCCCCTTGAGATACCGAATTTGTAGATACGAGCGCCGCTCTGATATCCGTATCTGTCATTAAGTCGGCAGCTTTCTTATACCAGCCACACACATAATCTAGATTTCCTACATTTTTCCATCCTTCGAATATTGCACAGATATCATCTTTTTGCGAAGCACTCATGAGTCTCGCCCCGACAAACGGCGGATTTCCCATGATATACTTCAGCTTTTCTTTCGGTACGACCTCATTCCAGTCGATTCTGAGCGCATTTCCTTCTGTGATGTTCACGTAGGTTTTCAGCGGGAGGAAATCCTGGTTGAAGCCGTAGACGATGCTCTTCGTTTCTTCGAGCATCTGGGACTCCGCGATCCAGAGTGCGGTCTTCGCGACCGTCACGGCGAAGTCATTAATCTCGATGCCGTAAAACTGCTGGATGGAAACCTGAATCGGGTTCAGTTCTTCGTCGCCCAGGGTCATCTGTCCGTCGAGTCTTTCCTTGAGGACCTGATTCTCGAGTCGGCGAAGGCTGAGGTAGGTTTCGGTCAGGAAATTACCGGAGCCTGCTGCCGGATCCAGACATACGATGGTCGCGAGCTTATGCTGGAATGCATCCAGCTTGTTCCGCTTCGTTTTCGGCTGCGCGATCTTACAGATGTCCTGAAACTCCGCTTTCAGATCATCAAGGAACAACGGGTCGATGACCTTGTGGATATTCTCGATGGATGTGTAGTGCATGCCGCCGGCGCGGCGCGTTTCCGGATTCAGCGTCGACTCAAATACGGCGCCGAAGATGGTCGGGCTGATGTCCTTCCAGTCGAAGCCCTCCGACGCTCTCTCCAGGATCAGTGCCCTGATCTCCGCATTGAACTGCGGTATCTCGATCGACTCGTCCGCAAAAAGGCCGCCGTTCACGTATGGGAACTGCGCCAGCTCCGCCTCGAGGTACTCGTCACGCTCTGCAAGCGGCGTGTCGAGCACACGGAAGAGCTCGATGAGCGCGCGCCGCGAGTCCTTCACAGAATAGCCGGCGAGGTAATCGTGGAACATGCCATGGCGTCCGAAAATGCCGGCGTCCTCCGCGTAGAGGCAGAATACCAGACGCACGCAGAGTGCATTGAGACTGCGCAGCTTATGCTCGCGCTTCGCCTTCTCCTCGGCGGTCTCCTTCTTCGGAATCGTGTCCGGAATCCCGTACTGCTTCAGAAAGGCGTTATACAGGAGTCCGACAATGTCTCCGGCCTGGATGGATACCTCCATCTCGTGGGATAGCTGCTTCATGTCTTTCTTGATGAGAAAATCCAGCAGCGTGTACTTATTCTGGAGCTCCGGAAGGCTGAGCTTCGTCGGCTCCGGAACCGTCGCTTCCATATCATAGATCCAGATTTCGAGGAAGTTGGACGTGACGATCCAGCGGGCCTTCTCCGACAGCGGCAGGTTGTCGTTGTAGCGCTTCGCCTGCTCATACGGCGTCAGCTGCTCACCGCCGGACTGATACTCCTTCTCATCCAGCTTATGCACGGAGCCCTTCTGCTCGATCAGCACCTTCACATCCGGGATGTAGGCGTCGATGTATCGGGTATGTACCTTGCCATCGCCCTCCGGCAGCTTGACCGGCTTCTCAAACAGGACATACTTCATCACATTCTCAACACCCAGCACATCCTGCAGCAGCTGCATCCAGTACATATGGCAGTCCTGCTTCTCACCGCCGCCCTTCCGCCAGCTGTTTATAAACTGCCGCGCTGCTTCCCTCTGCTCTGCATCTGTCATATCAAAACCCTCATATAAAAACATGGAACCGAAGCCCCATGATATATCATCAGCTAATTTTTATTTTAGCATAGAATATAAGAGGAAGAACGCACTATATAGAAAAAGGCCGCCTCGCGGCGGCCTTCAATGATGCGAAATCAATAGCTATGGTGTGGAACTGGTCTTAGCTGATGTAATATCATACCAGGTTCTGCCTTCATCCGTCGACTCGTAGACATTCGTGGAATTCACATATACTAAGCGCTTGACTTTAATATTCTTTCCTTCTCCCTCTAGAGTATAATAGGCAAAACCATCTGCTTTATCTGTTCCATTCGGATTATTCTGAATAGTATAAACCGGGCTTTGCTCATATGTACAAGGATGCGGCGTCCATTTCTCAAAGTATTGTTTAAATGCTGTAGATTCTGCATAGTAGGCTCGAACTGAAACTGTTTTAGTTCCAATTCTTAATTTTTGGTAGGAATAATAAGCTGCAGTCGAATTCATATTGACTTTATCGTTTTTGATTTTAATAAGATAATTCGTAACAGACTCGCTGGCATCTCCTGCATATCCGCCTTCCCAGTTAAAAATGACCCCTCGATCTTTTTCGTAGGAGACTCTACACATTCCCTTGCCCTTTGGCGTACCAACCCAGTTCGTCGATCCGGCACCTCCGTTATAGGTGACGCCACCGATGGTAATCGGCTGCTTCGTCTGCCACCCGTCCTGCGTCTGCTTCAGGAAAACCGCCACCGGTTCTGGTAGGCCGTCTTTACCTATCGCTTCCGTCATCACCTGTGCGTATGCGGAGCGGACATTTGCGAGGTCGGTAGCTTCTCTGCTTTTTTCGAGCTGTGAGTTAAAGATCGGGACGGAAACCGCGACGAGAACACCGATGATCGCGACGACGACCATGAGTTCTGCGAGTGTGAATCCTTTTTTATTTCTCATCGTTTTTCCTCCTAACCTGAAGTTTCATCCGCTGTACATCAGATAGCCGAATTTCATTCTACCTTGAACTATTTATAATTTCAATGCCTAAATCAGTGTTCGAAACGATAAGAAACCTTAAAAACTTATCTTATCGGTTCACGAAATTCAGTACCATCACGATCACAAGCATGTGCACCGGGTAAAAGGCGTAGCAGGCGTACTGTAATGGCTTGCTGTGGTAGCCCTGGCGACCGCGGTAGAGTCCGATCGGGATCAGTGAGAGGAGGGCGAGGCCCTGCTGACACAGCTCGATTTCGGTGCCGAAGATGTGCACGGGATACATCAAACCACTGAGGAGCTCGACATTGACCCAATACAGGGCGAGGAGCTGGCCCAGGAAGCACCACCACTTCCGTCCACGGAAGAGATAGAAAACAAACATCGTGAGCACGCCGGCACCGTAGTAATCCACCATGCCGAGGGTGCCAAGCACTGCACCGAGCACCACGACCAGCACTACGGTTAACACGTAGAGCGCCATCTTCTGCTTCTTCCGCGCCTTCTCCATCAGGTGGATGCCGAGGAGACCGAGCAGCAGCGTCCAGATGACGTTTTGGTGGACCGGATAGAACCAGGTGCCGCCGTACATCAGGTCAAACGGGATCTCGGAAAGCAACGCAAACACGAGCATGCGTTGCAGATACTTCCGTAAATCGTGCGTGTGAAAATAGCCCTCGACGGTCATGAAGGCGAAGATCGGGAAGGCGAGGCGGCCCACGTAGGTCAGCCACTCCTGCGCCGGCAGAAGCGTCGCCCAGAGGTGATCCATGAGCATGAAGGTCATGGCGATGATGTGAAGTGCCGCCGCACTCAGGTCGAAATGTCTGGTCTCGTTCAAATGTATTCTCCTTATACTCGTTTTAAGTATAAGATACCGAAAACTTCTGAAATTGCAACGGTAGGTTATTTTAAAATTGTAACGTAAAATGAGTTACATTTTTAAAATTTACGTTACAATCCGGGCGCTTAACCATCTTCATCGAGTTCGTCCATGGCGTCATCCACTACGATCGATTTCATGATAGTTCATAGTCACCTGTCCTTTCTCACATACCGTTCTCCTGATGTCTATATAGTAACAAACCCACTGGAAAAAATGCACACAAAAAGCCCTCCGGAGAGGGCTTTGAAACCAGATTTTATGATGTGTAGTGGAAGAAGAAATCGGCGCAGGGAGGGGACATAATTGCGCATTCAAAGAACAGGTTCCAGCGCTGTGTACGCGACGAACTGTCAGAACCTGTTCTGACAAGGGCGGCACGAACACAGCACTGGGTTCTGTACTTTGAACTAAGTGATCTGTCCCCTCCCTGGCCGATTTCTTCGTACCATTATTCTTAAGCAAGTTCTTCGAAACTTACGATCTCAGCTTTCCGCTTATACTCGTCGTATCTCAGGCCGCGGTCTTCGGTCTCGATTTCGCCGTACTGGTTATCGTACGGGTCGGTACGGAAGTAGCGCTTGTCCACGGTGAATGGTGCCTGGAAGGCGCGGTTTGCAACCATACGGTACGGGTCGAGGTTACCGAAGTAGAACTCGCGGCGCTCTTCATTTTCATTCCGACGGGCACCGATGCCGAAGGACGGATCTGCGAAGAGCCATCCGAACGGCTCGGCGTAGAAGCGTGCCCAGTCGTGACCACCGACGAATTCAGGCTCAGCTGCGAAGCCGCTCTGCCACTCAGCCGGGATGCCGGCGCAGCGGCACATCGTGATGAAGAGCAGGGCGAAGACACCACAGTCACCGGTGAAGCTGCGCGCGCAGTTCTCCGCGATGCTGTCCAGCGTGAAGTACGCCGGCATGTAGGTGTACCTGAAGTTCTTCGTGATGAAGTCGTAGAAGCTCTTCGCTTTTTCGAGCGGGGTCGTGCAGCCCTGTGCGCAGGCTTCGGTGAGCGCCCGGATGTACGGTGTGAATTCGATGTGCGGTGCCAGCTCTGCGGTATCCTTCGCGTACTCCGCGAGCGCTTCCGGCTTCAGGCAAGGTACCTCCGGCACACCACTCGGACGCTGTGCTGCTCCGCAGCCAGTCTTCTCCGGAGCCGCATCCTGCATCGCGCCCTGAGACATTGGCATCCCCTGCAGTACCGTCTCCACGTCGTGCCACTTCGCGGTGTGCACGTAGGAGTAGGTCACGCTGAACTCGTGGTTTTCCTGCATGTTTTCTTCCCAGTAGACCGTGCGCTGCTCAGCGTCCTCCGGCGCGATCTGACCGTTGTCCGGGAACATCGACTCGATGCGGATGTCGCTCTGCTGCTCGCAGGCCGCGGCGATCGGAACGTGCACGCGCACCAGCATGCCCGGCTTGAATGCTGCATCCTCGACCTTCACCGTCGCGCGGATGGTGATGCGGTTCGCGAGCGCACCCGTCTCCTTCATGATGCGCATCGAACGGTTCAGGCGCAGGTCCGCCTTACTGCCCTTGACGGAGCTCTCGCCGCCGTTCAGCGCCACCTTCGTCCGCGCGCGGAATTCCGGCACGGATTTGATCATGCTCGAGAAGAAACGGTCGAAAATCCGCATCTCGCCATGGAGATAGATGAAGCGGATCTGACCGCACGCGACTGCCGCGTCGAACTCCTCCTCCGTGTATGACGGAATCTCCGCCCGGATGATGTCCATCGCCTCCGCGCGGGTGTACGGAAAGTCAGCCGGCATGCGGCGGATCATCTCGCGCTCCGCCAGCAGACAGTAGCGGAGATTCTCCGGCAGATTCGTGCACGCGAGTCGCTGGTCAATGCAGTCGACCGCGGCTTCGAGCTCTCCGCAGAGCTTCATCTTCTCCACCGCCTCCGGCAGTCCGACATCCAGATAGCTGAAATACTGATTCTCGTTCATAGATAAAATCCTTTCGTTTTTCGTATGCAACACGCACCACCATCCGGTGATGAGCAACAGACGTTCTTAAGCAGATGTCCCCCCGTAGATCTACGCGGTAACACAGCAGCTTTTCCTATTATACCGCATGCCGGCAGTAAGCGCCACCGCAGAAGTTTATGAGGACTGACCAATATTAATTTTTTCTAAACTGCGCGTTTCTACAAGCGGTGCGCGGATGGGCTTATACATGTGTATGAGAGCTTGCTCGCAATTGCACATGTATAAGCTCAGACGCATAGCGCGACAGCGCGACATGAGTATGAAGCGAAGCGAAATACGAATGCATCGCATCGACAACTTCAAGTTTATGGGGTCAGCCCCCATTACGAAATTCTTAAGATTGCTGCGCCGGCGGCGCAGGCATCACCGCAGAAACATCCTGAAGATGCGCGAGCGGTCGAAGAGGAAGATACAGATGTCCATAAAGAGGTGCGCGATGAGGGTACTGACGATAACGCCGTTGGCCTTCATGAGGAAGCCGGACGTGAAGCCGTACCAGACCACCACGGCGGAGTAGGCGCTCATGAGGAGGAGCACCGGCAGATTCCGGAGCAGGCCGAGACAATCGTTTCGGAAGCCCTCCCAGGTGACGTCGAAATAGACGAGACGACCAATGACGAGCATCACGAAGTAGAGAATCAGGTTTTCGTAATTGTAGTCCTCATAGATGAAGCGGATGTACATGAGGATCAGCATGACGTAAATCGATGCCATCAGCCGCACGGAGCCGCGCTTCTGCGCTGAAATGTAGCGAAGCGGCACGAGAACGCGGTCAAAGATACGGTCAACGAGCATAGAGATCAGCAGAAAGCCGATCAGCACCCAGTCCTTATACTGGTTCCAGACTTTATTGACGGTGTGTAGATTGATGCGATCGCCGATGATGTAGTAGAGGGACAGCAGGAGCAGAATCGAGGTGCTCGCAAACGCCATCTCGTAGAAGGATTCGATAAACTCGTACGGCCGCGTATCCACCGGATCGAGCAGCGGCCGGCGGGCACGGCTGTGCGGGCGGGCATCCATCGCCGGATCTGTATCCGGCCAATGCTCCCGGCTGTTCGGACTGTCGCCGATCCGGTCGGCGGGCTGGAGGCGGGCACGACTGTGCGGGCCGTCGTCGCGCTCGTCAAAATCCTGCCGGCGGGCACGGCTGTGCGGGTGGTCATCTGCGTCGAGGTCGACTGCATTGGCCTTCGCTGCTGCGGTCGGGGTCGCACTGTGACGATCGAGCTCCTGCCGGATGCGCGCGAGGGCGAGAATCACGCCCATCACGAGGATGAGCCCGGCGAGCGAAACGAGGAAAAACGGCACGGCAGACGCCATGTCGAAGTAGTGTTCGATGTAATTGAAATATTCCATAAGAAGCCTCTTCTATCTTCTATCCTGTATCCAGTTTTGACGAAGTACATGATATACTTTTCCGCTCTCGTGTCAAGAAGAGGCAGCAGGATCCCGGGGTCTGACTCCATGAATATTTCATGAAGCCCCGTAAGAAAAAATTAATGGGGTCTGACCCCCTTACGAAATTCTTAAGGCAGACGCAAAAGCGGGCAAAGTAAAACCCCAGTACCAGGTCACCAGTACTGGGGTTTTACTGATCATTCGGCTTTCTTCCCGCTTACCAGTTTGATCATCACCTGTTTCAGCAGTGGAATGTTGATCGGTTTTCCGATGTGTTCATCCATGCCGGCATCCAGACACGCTTTCCGGTCTTCCTCAAAAGCATTTGCGGTCATTGCAATGATCGGAATACGCTTCGCATCTTCCCGCTTCAGGCATCCGGATGGCCTTCGTCGCTTCCAGACCATCCATCACCGGCATCATCACATCCATGATGATAAAATCGTACGCACCGACTTCGGAATTTCTGAAAATATCCAGTGCTTCTTTCCCGTTTTTCGCTTCCGTGATATCGAGCTTTTCTTCCTCCAGAATCACCCGTGCGATCTCCATATTGATGGCATTATCTTCGACGAGAAGCACTTTTTTCCCTGACAGGTCCACGCTCTTCTGGCGTTCAGCTTCCTGCAGATCTTGATTCTCTGCCGACTGATCGATCTCAAATGGAATCGTCACCGTAAATGTGCTTCCGACATTTTCCCTGCTTTCCAGCTCGATCGTTCCACCCATCAGTTCCACGATCTCTTTCACGATGGAAAGCCCCAGGCCGGAGCCGCTGAATGTCGTCGTTGACTGTTTTCCTTCCTGCGTAAAAGCTTCAAATGCATGCTTCTGAAATTCTTCGCTCATGCCGAGGCCGGTATCTGCGCATACAAACCGAAAGACAGCCGTCTCCCCATCATCCGATACTTCTTCGCAATGAACATTCACCGTTCCATGAAAATGATTGTATTTTATTGCATTGGAAGAAAGATTCATCAGGATCCGCTTCAAGTGTACCGGGCTTCCGATCAGATACCTATGACGAATCGTACTTGTTTCTATGCCTCCTTCAAATTTCACACCGTTTTCATAAGCGCTCATCGCAACAACCGTCAGCTGGTTACTCACAAGTTCCACTAAGTCAAAGGCTTTATGCTCCAGCGTGAGCGAGCCGGATTCCAGTTTGCTGATATCCAGCACATTGTTGATCAGATCCAGTAAATAATCCGTGGAATGCAGCACTTTCTGTCGACATTCCCGCAGTTTATTTACATCGTTACCATATTTTTCTGCGATATGGATCATCCCCACGATGCCGTTTAACGGTGTACGGATATCGTGGCTCATACGCCGCAGAAACGCTGTCTTGGAAAGATTTGCCCGCTGTGCATCTTCCATGCTCGCTTCCAGCTGCTTCTGATACAGCAGTTCCTGTGATTTTTCTTCGGTGATATCCCGCACCACATACAGCACATCCACGGCATCACCCTGCGCATCTCTGCTTTTCACGATAAATCGGGAAAGCCGCCATCCTCCATTCAGGCCCGCAAATTCCATCGAAACCGCATTCGTGTTCCGAAGCCGCTCCGTCAGCGTGTTAACGTCAAGAAACTGCCGGAAGCTTTCCTGGCTTTCTGGCGCTGCAAATGCCCCCGGAAGCTGTTCCATAACATCCTGAATATTTCCTTTCTCGCCAAGTATTCTGCGCACATGATCATTGCCTTCCAGAAGCTCATACGTCTGTTCTTTTATGTTTGCGTACACAATCGTCACATACAGCGTCGCAATCGCCGAAATAATCTCCGCACTCTTGGTCGCTTCATGAAGCGCAGCTCTTAACTGTATGTTCGTCCTCAGATTTTCTCTCACACATCCGAGATGCCCGCCGACATCCGACAGCAGTGTGATGGAAATCTCGCTCTGCTTCAAGGCAGGATTATCCACGCCGATGAATCCGCTCATCTGGTGATTTGCATAAATCGGCACCGCAATCAATGAACTGATCTTCTGTGCGCTTAGTATCTCATACTCCTCCGGTTCAGACCCTTTTGTCGCTTCCAGATCATCGATGACGATGGTTTCCATGTTTTCGAAGCGTTTCATCCAGTTTGGCATCGAACCGACGGGTAATGCCTGAAGATTATCGATCTCTGGCGTCACGCCCTCGGCACACCATTCAAATGTATTACTCAGACTGTCCTTCTGCTCCGTTTCCCAATCGAAAATATATACCCGGTCTGCCCCAGTATAAGTTCCGATCGCCTGCAGCACCGATGGGATAATTTCTGACAGCCCCTGCTCATTTTCCACCCGATCCATGAGCGATATCTGATGCAGGATCGTATCCATGCTATGCAGCTTTATCTGATAGAGTTCCTGAATATCTTTTGTTTCCACGTATGATCCACCCTTTTTCCAGAGGACTGGCCTCACCATCCCTCATCGGACATTTATGCAACTATTCGATATTCTACCATACATTCTTCCACTATTTTAAGCATTTTTTACAGTTTTCTGCCAATGCCTCCGGAATCTGTTCTATGTATGATTCACCTTTTTTCCCGAAAACTAGCCTCATTATTATCGATTATTTTTTATTTTATCGATTGCCATTCACTTTATCGATTGAAATTTCTCGGCGTTCTGTATTAGAATATAATAAATCTATTGATAGGAGCTTGATTCTATGTCTGCTGTTTTTAATCTATCCAGTTTCAACTCGTATCGCGAGGACAATCGACGCGAGGTGAAAAAGGCCAGCGATGGCTTACCAGTTTCACTTTGGGATACTTATTCGTCCTTTGCCAACTGCTATGGCGGAGTTATCATACTAGGCGTAAAAGAAAACAGAGACGGAAGCTGGCAAACTACCGGATTAAAAAATCCTTCAAAACTAAAGAAAGAATTTTGGGATATAGTCAACAATTCGAAAAAGATCAGCATTAATCTACTCAGTGAAAAAGATGTCGAGGTTTTCGATTATAGCGGCGATACGATTATGGTCATTCATGTTCCTGCAGCTCATAGAGAACAGAAACCCGTTTATATAAATAATGATATGTTTGGGGGAACTTTCCGAAGAAACTGGGAAGGCGATTATCATTGTACTCGTATCCAGGTCAAAACCATGTTACGAGATCAAGCAGATGACACGATCGATATGTCAGTACTCGATAATATCGGCATGGATATTTTCAATATGGATTCTGTTCATGGATATCGCAATAACTTTGCTTCGTTAAAAGACAGCCATCCTTTTTTACGCCTGAATGACAACGAATTCCTTCGAAGCATTGGTGCTGCAGCCTATGCAGACAGTGATCATGTCTTGCATCCAACTGCCGCAGGATTGCTTATGTTCGGTAACGAGTTTGATATCGTTCGTCAATTTCCGGACTATTTTCTCGACTATCGTGCTGAGCTTGATCCCAATAACCGCTGGACGGATCGTATCCAGTCAAGTTCTGGAGATTGGTCAGGCAACGTATTCGACTTTTATTTTCGGGTTTATAACAAGCTAAAGCAAGCATTAAATGTCCCATTCAAAATATCTGATGGCACTAGAATCGATGATACGCCGATGCACGAGGCCTTACGCGAAGCACTTGCAAACTGTCTCATCAATACTGATTATTATGGATCAAGAGGAGTTGTAATAACCTTGCATTCCAATCGAATTACATTGGCGAATCCAGGATACAGCCGTGCAGGAAAATTTCAAATGTTACTTGGCGGCGTATCTGACCCTAGAAATCGGGGACTTATGAAAATGTTCAACCTTATAGATATCGGTGAACGTGCCGGCAGTGGCATTCCAAAAATTGTCAACATTTGGAGCAATGAAGGCTTAAAAGATCCTCTTATCGAAGAGCACTTCGACCCAGATCGCACTTTAATCACTTTATCGCTTGAAAAAAAGCAAGCAATAAAAGCAAGCGATAAAACTGAAACAACTTCAGGTGTGCGCATTCAAAAAGTACTACGCAATAAAGAGAAGATTCTTGACTATTTGAAGGACAATGGCCGCTCCAGTTGTTCTGAAATCGCCGTATATATAGGTCTTAGCAAGGAACGGACACGTGCACTTCTCTCGGAAATGGAAGAAGTTGAGCCCCTTGGAGGAAATCGAAATAGAACCTATCGTATCAGATAATTATAAATTTATCGCTTGTTTTGATGCGTTCAAAACAAGCGATAAACTTTTTTCATCACTGAAGTTTATGGGGTCAGACCCCCCATTACGAAATTCTTAAGGCAGACACAAAAACAGGCAAAGTAAAACCCCAGTACCAGGTTATTTTCACTAGTACTGGGGTTTTACTGATC
>OIZA01000666.1_pt1 | contig 15717 bp, 14 predicted proteins | sample 1588381 | NCBI WGS metagenome assembly OIZA01 (sample SAMN03283277) | human gut metagenome | biome: human-associated habitat; material: feces | host: Homo sapiens | place: Peru | collected 2012 | reverse complement strand
AGGGATAAAACTATAAATTAGATGTATTAATCGGATACTATCTAATTAACCTACAAAACATAATCAACCCCACAAACCCCAATTTGTTAAAGTGTTTTCAGCTTAGCACAATCAAAATTAAAAAACTAATTTGTCTAGGTTTTTATTACTGACAATTTTATTTAATACTTATTAATTCAAAATCACCACAATATAATTTAGATATAGGGCAAAAAGCAGCCACACCAAATAAGGGATTTGCAGATAACTTGCGATTTTATTACATTTATAAAAAAGCAAAATCATTCCCACCACCATAAGGATAAGAATTGTCAGCCAACCAAATGACAGTACAAACTGTTCCCCTAAAAAGAAAAACATTGACCACAAAAAGTTAAATACTAACTGCACACCATAAACCAGCAGTCCATACTTTTTATATTTACAATCTGACTCATAAACAAGTGTTGCAGAAATACCCATTAAGAAAAACAGTATTACCCACACAACAGGAAACACCCAATCAGGTGGTGTTAGTGCTGACTGATTAAAATTACTTGAAAAATTTTTGGAAGCATTCTTAGTTAAGAACCCAGAAATCTGCCCTATGCCAATACTTATGATAAGGCTGATGATGTAATTTTTTATTTTTATCATTTTATTTCCCCCACCTATAAAGTGTATATCATTATTATGTGTAAATTTTCAAATTTATTACTACAAAATTTTTATGATAGTATTTCATTTTACAGAAACTTTTGGTACAATTAAAGTCAATAGGATGTGAAATAATGAATAAAATTTTGAAATTCGATAAGCTAAAATTATTCTTTTACTTTTTAGCAAGTGTTTTTACTGCTAACTGTTACTTTCTGATTAAAAGTGGACAGTTTTCATTTATTATGGTAGCTGTTGTTACCTTTTTATATTCAAACATTATGCCTTTAATTGGTAGCACAGTACACACTAAAAGGTTAAAGCTATGTGACCATGGCAGGATATGCTTAACAACATTTGCTTATTCTTGTTTAGTTTCAGTCATTTATCATATTGTATTTATGATTTGGATGATACCTAATGTGGCAAGTTGGACTGACTTTCTGTATAGTGTTTTAGTATGTGTTGTTACACTTTCAATATTATTCTGGAACGGAATTATAAATGTATATTTATTTTCTATTCAACTTGGGATTAAACACAGAGTAATCGGCATTTTGTGTGGTCTTATCCCTATAGCAAACCTATTTGCTTTGGGCAAAATTGTAAAGGTTGTTAAGGGAGAAGTTGTTACAGAAGAAAGCAAATACCTACTAAATGAAAGTAGAAAAGATAAAGAAATTTGCAATACCAAGTACCCTATTTTGTTTGTACACGGTGTGTTCTTTAGAGATTTTAAGAACTTTAATTATTGGGGCAGAATTCCTAATGAATTAGAGAAAAACGGTTGTAAAGTCTACTACGGTAACCATCAATCAGCTTTATCTGTAAAAGACAGTGCAAAGGAATTAGCAGAAAGAATCAGAAATATTGTAACTGAAACTAACTGCAAAAAGGTAAATATTATTGCTCATTCTAAGGGTGGTCTTGATGTTAGATATGCTATTGCTAAAGAAAATATCGGTGAAATGGTAGCTTCCCTTACTACAATCAACACACCACATAAAGGTTGTGAATTTGCCGACTACCTACTGACTAAAGTGCCTAAGTCGATTCAAAACAAAATTGCAACTGCCTACAACACATCCCTTAGACAACTTGGTGACAAAAATCCTGACTTTATGGCATCGGTTAATGACTTAACTGCAAGTGGTGTTAAGGCTATTAATGAGGATATTGGTGAAGAACACCTTGATAATATTTACTGTCAAAGTTTTGGCTCAATACTTAACAAGGCTACAAGTGGTAAATTTCCACTTAATCTTTCTTACCATTTGGTTAAATATTTTGATGGTAAAAATGATGGCTTGGTTTCTATAAAATCATTTCCTTGGGGTGAGAACTATACCCTACTGACTGTTAAAGGCAACAGAGGTATTTCTCACGGCGATATGATTGACCTTAATAGAGAAAATATTAAGGGTTTTGATGTAAGAGAATTTTATGTTCAACTTGTAAGTGACCTAAAAAACAGAAGCTTATAATGGAGGTAACTATGAATAGAGGAAATATATTTCACAGAAGTTTCGGTAATCAATGTTATGCACTTGATGAAAACAGACTAAAAATTTCACTGACTACCGGTGATGATATTGAGAAAGTTTATATTTGTTACGGTGATCCATTTGATGCCGGTATTATGGGTGGTCAAGAAGTATGGGAAGGTACTAAGGAAGAAATTAAAACCTATATGACACTTGACCACAACAGAATTTGGAATGTAGTTGTTGAACCTAAACATAAAAGGCTGAGATACTACTTTATTGTTGAGGACAATAAGGAAAGTTTATGTTTCCTAGAGGATGGTCTTTTTTCTAAAGAAGAATTAAAAAATCTTATGCTACCTAGTTACTTTGTAATGCCTTGGCTAAACAGCAGTGATGTAAATGTTACTCCTAAATGGGTACAAGACACAGTATGGTATCAGATTTTTCCTGACAGATTTTGCAACGGCAATCCTAGCATTAACCCTGAACATTGCAAAAAGTGGCAAAAAGGCAAGGTAGGTTTGCAGGACTTTTATGGTGGTGACATTTACGGTATTAAGGAAAAAATTCCTTACCTAAAGGACTTAGGCATCACCGGTATTTACATTAATCCTATTCTAAAATCATCAACAAACCACAAGTACAACACAGATGATTATGAAGTAATTGACCCTCACTTTGGTGATGACAAAATCTTTAAAGAAACGGTAGAACTTGCACACAAGAATGGCATTAAGGTAATGGTTGATGCTGTATTTAATCATAGTGGCAGTGACCATCCATTCTGGAAAGATGTACAGAAAAACGGAGAAAAGTCAAAGTACAAAGACTGGTATATGGTAAACAAATTCCCTGTAACTAAATCAGGTGACACTAGGGATAATCAGTTTTATTCCTTTGCTTTCACAAAATATATGCCTAAGCTAAATACAAACAATCCTGAGGTTATTGACTACTTTACAAAGATTTGCAAGAAGTGGATTACCGATTGGAAAATTGACGGTATAAGATTTGATGTAGCAAATGAAGTCAGCCATACATTCCTAAAGCATCTACACAAAGAGCTAAAGGCTATTAACCCCGACATTTATTTAATCGGTGAAATTTGGCATGATTCAATTCAATGGTTAATGGGTGATGAGTTTGACTCTATTATGAACTATCCCCTAACCTTTGGTATCAGAGAATTTTTCTTAAACAAAAATATGCCTAGTGAAAAGCTATTTCAGCATATTAACAGAAGACTTAATATGTATTATGACCAAACAAATATGGCTATGTTTAACCTATACGACTCTCATGATACACTAAGACTTATTAATTCAGTTGACTTTAACCTTGATATTTACTATCAGTTACTTACAATTCTATTTACAATGCAAGGCAGTCCTTGTATTTACTACGGTACAGAAGTTGCCTTACATGGTGGATTTGACCCTGACTGTAGAAGATGTATGCCTTGGGATGATATTGAGAAAGGTACATACAAAGATATTACAAACAAGGTTAAAGAAATTATCAGCCTAAGGAACAACCATATTGCCACAAAGTCACCTAATATGGAACAAGTTAATAACCCTAACAGTAGAGTTGTTGAGTACATAAAGCATAGTGATAATGAGGACATTAAGGTTATATTTAACTGTAGTAACAGTCCTATTAAAGTAGAAAATGTAGACAACATTCTCTTTGAAAACGGTTATGAAAATAATTCTTTAAAAGAAAATGGTACTTTGGTTTACAAAATCAAATAACAAAAGAAAGAAACCTCTCACCTAACAATAGTTAGATGAGAGGTTTTCTTTATATAAAACAAAACAATAAACACGAAATTAAAATATCAATAATTACAATAATTGTGTTATTAATCCTAAACTTTTCCGACAAAATATGATTCAGTATAACCGAACCTATCAAAATCGAAAATACAGTAATCATAGGTATTTGGTATGATATAGCAGTATTCTTACTTTGTTTAAAAAGAATTAGTATTACATTTCCAAGTAAACCGGCAATAATTGCACGAATATAGTTGCCAAGTGTTTGGCACACTTTTGATGAAGAAAATTCATCATATAGTGAATAGAAAATGTGGAAAACTCCACAAGAAACACCGATTGCAATTCCACCACCGGCAATAGCCATAAAGATACTGCCAATGTAATTACCGAAGAAATCCAAACCAAAGTAATAACCGACACAAGACAAGGTTTTGCCAAGTATTGAACCGGGAAGAATATTTACAACAGAAACAATGTTGTTGTAGAAAGTATCTTCACTGACCATATCATCAACAAAAAGTCCATCGGCAATTACAAGGTAGGCATCTCCACCACCAAAAGACATTAGTACAGAAACAATACTTCTAAATGCAAATACAAATGACTGTAGGTCAAGCATTATTATAGGGCATATTACTAAAAATAAAAAAACCACCCAATACCCTAAGTCAGAAAGTGTATCTTTGATTTTTATATTATTTCTTTTAAAGAAATTAAACTTTCTATAAGCAAAGATAAGTACCATTACTATCATTATAATATCAACTGTAGCCGTAATTTGTGATATGTACTTATGGTCAAATCCACCATGCTCAAAAAGATAAACTGCTGAGATTATAACTGAAACAGTTTGCAAGATTTTGTTATCTGTTGTCTTGATGCATATGATTAAGAAAAATGCAGTTAAAAGAATGTATACAGTTGAAACTGAGATTATATAATCAGCATTAAGTCCAAGTAGCTTAAATAAATTCTTGCCACCTGACAGTACAAAAACTGCTATCATTACAAAAACAGACCTATGAAGAATAATATTGTTTTTCTTCTTATTATCTGCAAAAACACTTTTCACATAATTTATCAGCAAGTAAATAATAAATGCCGACACACCAACAGTTAAACACTTTACTATCGGTGCAATCATATCTTGCAAAGCTGACAACAAGGTTATTAGCAAAAGTGATGCAATTATTCCCGGCAAAGCCATCATAACTCCACCAAGAATCATACCCTTTTTACCAAAGTTTCTTTTACCTATTGAGGAGGCAATTTCTATTGGTAAAGCACCCGGTGTTAGACTTGCTACAATAATATCTTTATCAAAATTTTCTTTGGTATCAAGTTTATTTTCTCCAACAAAAACATCTTCAAAAATCGGTATTAATGCACTTCCACCACCAAAGCCAAGACAACCTATCTTCAAGATATTTAATAAAAAAGTAGAAAACTTCATATTACTTTTTTCTTAAAGCACCTTTAACTTTGTTGTAGAAAGATTTAATAGGATGCTTTAGTAAATATCTTGTTTCTCTTGAGTAGGATTTTTCTTTATTTAATTTTTCATTAATGTTCTTTATTTGATTATTTATTTTATTAAGTTCTTTTTTCAGTTGTTTATTTTCTTTATAAACACTATCAATAGTATTTACGAAAAAGAGAATTAACTCCTCATTATAATTCTTATCGTTATAATTCCAAGCAGTTGTTTCCTTGTATGTGTAGTCAAAAAGTGGTTTACCGTCACCGATGTATTCATCAACAATACTTTCATTACTGTCAACAAATTGTTCCATAAAGACCTTTACTTCATCTGTTGACATAAGGGAAGTATTGCTTTCAGGAAGCACTTCTTCACATTCCTTTAATATTTTAATCAGTTTATTGTTATCAGCCATAGTTATTGGCTTTAATCTGTTAAGTACTCTCTTGATTTCGCCTGATTGAACAGAAATACCTGTATTTGCAGTTTCCTTTAGTTGCTGAAAACTGTCATCAACCTTTACACCTAAAATATGCAGAAAGTCTTGATTAAGGTCACCGTTGTAAAAATAATTTCTGTCAAATCTTTTTACAATCACATTTTCTTTAGAAATACTTTTTGCTATGTTATCAATTCTTTCACGATAATCCATAACACATTTGAATCTACCATTCATATCGGCAAAGTATTCATCAAAGCTCTGTGTACTTGCAATAAAGTCAGTCTTTAGCTTTTGGTTATATCGTGACATCATAAACTGGTCTTGTCGTCTTAGATACACAATAACCTTTATCTGATAGTTATGCTGTTCACTATGCTTCTTAAGGTCTTTCCACAAGCCTTTTCTTCTTGTAGAAGTTGCCCACCAAATACTTTCATCAGAAAGTAAAATAGTGTCATAGTCCTTAAAGCAATCAACAATATACTGCAGTTCATTGTCAAAAACTTGCTTTTCTTTTTCCTTATTTCTAGTACCATTTTCTTTAATTGTACCGGTTAAGAAGTAACCGTTTCTGTTAACACTTTTTCTCTCATAATGATAGTGCATTATAGGATACAGAACACCTTGTTCCTTTAGCTTTTCCCTATTTAATCCACAAAAGTTCTGAATAGATGTTGTACCGGTTTTGGGAGTACCAATATGTATATATAATGTTTTCATACTGCACCTCACAAAAACCTTTCAAGTTGCTTCATAACTAAATCAACTGACTCATTAAGTGAACGGTTAGTAGTATCTACTGTAATTGAAGGGTTTTCCGGTTCTTCATAAGGACTTGAAATACCTGTAAATTCCTTAATAACACCATCTCTTGCCTTTTTATAAAGACCTTTAATATCCCTTTTTTCACATTCTTCAAGAGGTGTACTGACAAAAACTTCGATATAATCTTCACCGATAATTTTGTTAGCATTTCTTCTATCTTTTCTAAAAGGTGAGATAAAAGCAGTTAGCACAATAAGCCCTGCGTCATTCATCAATTTTGCAGTTTCTGCAATTCGTCTGATATTCTCTACCCTATCTTCATCACTAAATCCTAGGTTGTTGTTAAGTCCCATCCTTACATTGTCACCGTCAAGTAACATTGTGTGTTTACCCATAGCAACAAGTCTTTTCTCAACTTCATTAGCTAATGTTGATTTACCTGAACCTGAAAGTCCTGTAAACCAAATTGTCCTAGCCTTTTGATTTAATGATTTTTCTCTAATTTCTTTTGAAATGTCTGTTTTCTGCCACACTAAATTTTTCTCTTTAGCAATAGTAGCAGAACCCTCTGCTAAGTTGTTTTCCATAAATCATATTCCTTAAATCCCTAATATTTTGATGCATACTTAGCACCATAACGGGTCTTATTATAAAATCAATTCCTTGAAATAATATTGAAAATACTTTATAATTTATTTAAGATATTACAAATTTCTACATTAGGAGAACATTATGCGAATATTAATTGTAGAGGATTCCTACAGTCTTGCTGACACATTACAAACTGCACTAAAAAATGAAAATTACATTGTTGATGCAGTTTTTGATGGTTTAGATGGCTATGAATACGGTAGGACAGGAATATACGATATTATTATTCTTGACCTTATGCTACCTAAGATGGACGGTTATCAGGTTATTAAGAAATTAAAGGATGAAAAGGTATATACACCTATTTTGATTTTATCTGCAAAGTCCGAACTTGATGACAAGGTTAAGGGCTTTGAAGTTGGAGCTGATGACTACCTTACAAAGCCTTTTGAAATTAAAGGACTGATAATGAGGGTAAATGCTATTGTTAAGAGAAATTATAACTTGCAAAGTCAAAACCTAACTTGTAACAATATGTCCCTTGATTTAAAAGGTTGCAAAATGATAAACACAGATACAGGAAAGTCAATCAGAATTTCCGGCAAAGAACTTCAACTGTTGGAAATGTTACTGTACAACCAAAGGCAAGTACTGACTAAGGAACAAATTACAGAGAAAATCTGGGGTTATGAGTCTAATGCCGAATACAACAATGTTGAGGTATATATTTCATTTATCAGAAGAAAGCTAAAGCAACTTAACTGTAATTGCACTATTAATTCCATCCGAGGTGTTGGATATTCTTTGGAGGGATAAATGAAAAATAAACAACAAAAAAGAATTTTCATAGTGCTAATGATTATCTTCACTATCACATTAGTCAGTGTACTTGTTGCCGTTAATATAATTAATGTAAATTCCAGCTTTAGACAACAAAGAAGAATGATTAGAGATGACATTGGTTTTTACGGTATAGAGGCTTTTTGTGGTAATGATAATCAGAAGATAAAAAGGCAAGAATATGACTATAGCACTTCTGTTGTATTGAAAAACAAAAATATAATGGTTCTTTCAAACAGTCTTGAAGAAACTACCGATAAAGATATTCTCAGTATGACTCAAGAACTTCAGAAAAGTGGAAAAAGATTTGGTTCGATTGACGATTATATTTATCTTGTAAGAATCTTAAAAAGTGGCAACACAGTTTATATTTTTGTTAACAACAAAGAGGCATTGCAAAATTCAAAGCAATTCTTTATTGTATCAATCTTTATTTTCTTGTTATCAGTAATTGTATTTACAATAATTTCTTACTACCTATCAAGGTGGATGATTAAGCCATCGGAAAAGGCAATTAAAAATCAGAAAATATTTGTTGCAAATATTAGTCACGACCTAAAAACACCTATCACAATTATTAGGGCAAATGCTGACTTGATAGAAAATGAAGTAAAGAACAAGAAAAGCATAAAGTACATTCAGCAAGAAACAGAAAAGCTAAATCACCTTGTAAATGAAATGCTGACAATTACTAGGATTGACAACACAATAAGTAAAGAGAATTTCAAAAGCTTTAACTTTGGTGATTCTTTGTTTGATGTTGTACTGCCATTTGAAAGTATTGCGTATGAAAAGGGTATTAGGTTTAATATTAATATTGATGAAGTTACAGACTATTTTGGTGATGAAAGCAATATTCAAAAGTTGGCAGAAATCTTAATTGACAATGCAATGAGCTATACGGCTAAAGGTGGAATAGTTGATGTTGATGCCTATGAAAATTCAAAGGCAGTTACACTTTCCGTAACTAATACAGGTGAACCTATCAGTGATGAAAAGAAAGTTGAAATCTTTGATAGATTTTATAGAGAAAGCAAGTCAAGAGAAAGCACCGGCAACCACTACGGTTTAGGACTTTCTATTGCAAATACTATCGTTAAAAAGCATAATGGTAAAATCAGTATTGAAAGTAAAAACGGCAAAAACACATTTACCGTTATATTGCCAAAATAAATTCATACATAGAAAAAGAACCTTGATGGAATTACCACCAAGGTTCTTTTATATTAATTAGGATTATTCATCGTATAGGTTAGTTGATAGGTATCTTTCGCCACCATCAGGGAAGATAACAACAATGTTCTTACCCTTGTTTTCAGGACGAGCTGCTAACTGCTTACCTGCCCATAGAGCTGCACCTGAAGAAATACCGATTAGGAAGCCTTCCTGTTTAGCTGCTTTTCTTGCAGTTAAGATAGCTTCATCATTAGGTACTGCAATGATTTCATCATAAATATCCTTATCAAGAGTTTCAGGTACAAAGTTAGCACCGATACCCTGAATCTTATGAGGACCTGCCTGACCCTTTGATAGTAGTGGAGATGTTTCAGGTTCTACTGCAATAACCTTAACATTAGGGTTCTGTTCCTTTAGGTATTTACCTACACCTGAAAGTGTACCACCTGTACCAACACCTGCTACAAAGTAGTCAACCTTGCCTTCTGTATCAGCCCAAATTTCAGGACCTGTTGTATCATAGTGCATCTTAGGGTTAATTGGGTTAGTGAACTGACCTGCAATAATGCTGTTTGGAATTTCCTTAGAAAGTTCTTCAGCCTTGTCTGATGCACCCTTCATACCCTTGCTACCTTCTGTTAGTACAAGTTCTGCACCGTAAGCCTTAATAAGCATCTTTCTTTCGTTAGACATTGTTTCAGGCATTACGATAATTGTTCTGTAGCCTTTAGCAGTTGCAACGGAAGCAAGACCGATACCTGTGTTACCACTAGTAGGTTCGATAATAACTGAACCTTTCTTTAGTCTGCCTGTCTTTTCTGCATCTTCAATAATAGCTTTAGCTACCCGATCCTTAACACTACCGGCTGGGTTAAATGATTCCAGCTTAGCTAGTAGTGTTGCCTGAATATTTTCTTCTGCCTCAATATGTGTAAGTTCCAGTAGTGGTGTGTTACCAACTAGTTCTGTAATTGATTTCTTAATTGCCATTGTTAATTACCTCCAATTACTTAATAGCTTCAAAGCCTTTTTCAAGGTCAGCGATAATATCGTCAATGTTTTCAATACCGATTGATAGTCTTACTGTGTTTCTATAGATACCTGCACCGGCAAGTTCTTCATCATTCATCTGAGCATGAGTTGTGCTTGCAGGGTGGATTACAAGTGACTTAGCGTCAGCTACATTTGCTAGTAGTGAGAATAGTTCTAGGTGGTCGATAAAGTCCTTAGTCTTTTGTTCGTCACCCTTTACTTCAAATGTAAAGATTGAACCACCACCGTTAGGGAAGTACTTCTTGTATAGTTCCTGCTGAGATGGGTCATTAGAAACTGATGGATGGTGAACCTTTTCTACTAGTGGATGGTTGTTTAGGAACTGTACAACCTTTAGTGCATTTTCAACATGTCTTTCAACTCTTAGTGAAAGTGTTTCAAGACCCTGTAGGAAGATAAATGCGTGGATTGGTGAAAGTGTAGCACCTGTATCACGAAGTAGTAAAGCTCTAATCTTTGTTACGAATGCTGCAGCACCTACATCTTCTGAGAAGCTAACACCATGGTAACTTGGGTTTGGAGCAACTAATGATTCAAACTTGCCTGATGCCTTCCAATCGAACTTACCACCATCAACAATAACACCACCGATTGTTGTACCGTGACCACCGATAAACTTAGTTGCTGAATGAACAACAACATCAGCACCGTATTCAATAGGTCTTACTAGGTAAGGTGTAGCGAATGTGTTATCAACGATTAGTGGAATGTTGTGCTTATGAGCAATCTTTGCAACTGCTTCAATATCAACAACATCGGAATTTGGATTACCAAGTGTTTCAATGAAAACAAGCTTTGTGTTGTCCTTAATTGCATTTTCGATTTCATCAAAATCAAATGGGTCAACGAAAGTTGTTTCAACACCGTATTCAGGTAGTGTGTGTTCAAGTAGGTTGTATGTACCACCGTAAATGTTCTTAGCAGCAACAACATGGTCACCGTTTGATGTGATGTTAGCAATTGAGTAGTAAACTGCTGCTGCACCTGAAGCAACTGCCAAAGCAGCTACACCACCTTCAAGAGCTGCAATTCTCTTTTCGAAGATTTCCTGTGTCGGGTTAGTAAGTCTGCCGTAAATGTTACCTGCATCTGCAAGACTGAATCTTGCTGCTGCATGATCGCAGTTCTTAAATACGAATGAAGAAGTCTGGTAGATTGGAACTGCTCTTGAATCTGTAACTGGGTCCGGAGCTTCCTGACCAACGTGTAGCTGAAGTGTTTCGAATTTATAATTATTGTTTGACATAATTGTTTCTCCTTTAAATAAAAAATATATTTTAATGTTAGTTAGTTTCTGTTAAGTTTTGTGAGTTATTACAGCAACAACATCGTCCACTGCCATAATTTATTCTGTTGTAAAAATAAAATTTTTCAGACATAAATTTTTACCTCATTTCTTAATTACACATTTCCTATCTGTTTAGTGTGATTTGAATATATCATATTATTTCTGACTTGTCAATAGTATTTTTAAAATTTCTTAAAAAAAATTACCACCCAATATTTTTGGATGGTAATTACAGATTTATTATTCTCTTACTGAATTATTTATTAATATCAACAACAACATATTCAGCTACACAACCGGTCTTAAACTTAATTGACCAGTCCCCTATTCCAGAACTGACAATAAAGTCTGTGTTCTTTTCTCTTTCGTAGCCATATGTTTTGTCATTCATACCCAGCCATTCACCTGAATATGTAATAGGAATTAACTGTCCACCATGAGTATGACCTGATAGCACCAGGTCAACATTGGCATTCTTTTCTTCCTTATAGTGATTTGGCTGATGGTCCAGCATAATTATATACTTATTGCAATCAAGGTTCTTTACAAGGTCCTTGGCACTTGCTCTTGTGCCACCTTTTTCTACCTCAGAATAATCCTGCCTACCTACTAGGTAAAACTGATTATTCAGTAGCACACTTTCATCCTCAAGAACCTTTACACCGTTTTTCTTTAGTTCTTTTGCCAGGTCATTACCGTCATAGCCTCTGTATTCTTTGCCGTAGTAACCCTTATCGTGATTACCGTAAACAAAATACACACCGTACTTTGTCTTGAACTTACTTAGTGCTTTACAAGACTGTATCATATCTTCCTTAGAAGTATCATCATCAACAAAGTCACCTGTAATAACTACCACATCGGGATTTTCTTTATTCATAGTATCAACATACTTAGAAAATTCTTTATAGTGAAATGTTGCACCGATATGAGAGTCTGAAAGTTGCACAATACGAAGTGAATTCATATCTTTTTCGGTAGTTAGGTTATAATCTGTAGCCACCACATTATGGGCAAAATACCAACCGAATGTTAGATATACTGCTGTAAGTACCATAGCGATTATACCTTGGAAATAAAATTTAAAAGGCTTTTTCCTACACTTCTTAATAATAAAGAAAATAAAGTCAACAATAAGCCAAATCACAACTAAATGCATCAACACAATAATACTGTTCATCATATTCATTGTTATAGTTAAAACAGTAAACATAACAAGAATAATTATGATAGAAAGTAAAATGTTAAGGAATTTCTTGTTCATTGTGATTTTCTTCATAAATCTAAATTTATAAAATCTACTGATTAAATAAACAAAACAGACTACTGCAAAAAGTAGTACACAGCCAAATATTAAGCCCCACATAATAAACTCCTTTTCTGCAAAAAATCTTTAGATAAAATCATAACAAAATAAGACACATTTTGCAATAAAAAAATCTTTTTAAAAATTTTACACCTACACAAAAGAGAGATGGCTGTGATAGAGGGTATCACAGCCATGGAAGGGTATAAAAACAAATCATCGTTGTACATAAAGTTAATAAACAATTCAAATGTTCAATTTCATTATAATATAAAAACAACTTTTGTAAATAAATTTGGTAAAAACAATTGTTTTTCTGTCCTAAACATTTTACCGTATTTAACTGTTTATTTAACCTTTAAAGTACACTTAGCCTGTTTTTTACCATCTTTTGTAGTAACTATAATTGTAGCTTTTCCTGCTTTTTTAGCAGTAACTTTGCCTTTGCTATTTACTGTAGCAATCTTCTTATTGGTTGAAGTAAATGTTACTGACTTCATATTTGCATTAGTAGGAAGTACAGTAGCCTTTAAAGTAAAGGACTTACCTTTCTTTATAGTTTTACTTTTTGCAGAAAGTTTAACTGACACTACCTTCTGTACAACAGTTACCTTACAAGTAGCTTTTACTTTGCTATCTGCTAAGGAGGTTGCTGATGCAATAAGCACATTACTACAAAGTAAAGCAACAGTTAAAATGCCACAAAATAAAATTAATAGTTTCTTCCTCATAAACTACACCTCCTTATTTTTCATATCCCACAATTACATTGTTGTCATTATCAAATTTAATCTCAATATTCTTAGTTACACTGTCACCGTTTTTGTAATGAAGTGTAATTACAACTGTATCTGAAAAATATTTATTGCCACTTGCATTTTCTCTTGATGCACTGTTAGAAGTAGAAATATTTGCTGAACTACTTGCATTTTTCTCAGAAACTATCCATTCTAAGTCATTGATATTTTGTAGTTTCAACTTCTGATAATTACTGTTAAATTCCGTTGTAAGATTATCCTCATCATCAGCATAGGTACAAATAATAGAATTATCATTTTCTGAAGAAACATCTATATAATCAATTTCACTGCCTTTAATATTAAAATACAGAGAGTTAAGTGAGATTGTGTTTCCACCATCTTTTGAGATAATCTGTACACCATTATTCTCTAAAGGAATAATAGTATCTTTCTCAGTAATTTTATATTCTTTATTTTCTTTCTTCTCTTTATCATCAGACAAAGAAACTGTAATTGAACTGTTGTCCAGCTTTTTATCTTTGTTATTCTGTATTAATGATGAATTTTGCAAGAATATTGCCAACAAAATAACTATCACTACTGATGCTACAAGTACAATTGCTCTCTTAAAGGTAATAACTTTATTTTGACTTTGTGGTTTAGTAGCGTTATCAGTAGAATTATTTTCTTTTTTCATTAAAGCAATAATTTCTTCTTTTCTTTCATCACTAACAGTAACTTTATCATAAGAATTTTTGTATTTATCAAAATCAAAATTACTCATTATTATCCTCCTTTTCTAAAATTTCTTTCAACAAATTTCTACCACGAGATAACCTTGACCTAACACCTGACCTTGTAATACCGAGGATTTTCGATATTTCTTCAACTGTAAGCTGTTGATAATAATAAAGGTGGATAGGTACTTTATACTTTTCAGGTAACTTCATTACACTGCCTATTGTTTCATCAATTTCATTACTGCAAGAAACATAACTTTCTGAAATTTCACTAATGGAAACTGTATGTTTCTTATAGCTTTCGGTTGCCTTACTTCTGCTACAATTTATTGTTACCTTTATGAGCCAATGCTTTATGTGTTCTCTGCTTTTGATTTTACTTTTGTTCCTGACAAGCCTTAAGAAAACATCTTGCATCACATCATTTGCATCATCTATGTTGCACAATATGTTTATGGCAATTCTGTAAACCATATCCGAATATGTATTGACAACTTCTTCTATTAAATTGTCATCAAGAATAAAACCTTTTTCACTGTGTTTATAAACTTTATCACTGTGCTTTCCTTCACTATGACTATAGCTTTTACCTTTGTATGTATTGGCTTTGTGACTATGCTTTTTATCATTATTCTTATAGATTTCACCAATATCTATATAGTCTTCTTCGTTACTATTTTTATGACCTTTGTCACTTTGTTTTTCTTCTCTAAATTTATAGTTTTTATTGTTATTTTTATAAGTTACTTCACTATTTTCATAGTTGTTGCTATGGTTATAAACTTTTTCTTTGTAACTTTGAACTTTTCCACTATACTCATAGTCATCATCCACAAATATATCAGCACCGGGTTTATATCCAAATCTATGGTCCACATTATCCCCCCTTAAATTTTAGTTTATGTTATTTAATGTTTTCCAACTTTTTTGTTGTTTAATATTATTTTTAAACTTTAGTCTTGCTATTAAACACTTTTATTTAGCTTTCTACTAATCATTTTAATATTATTTTCAGCTTTGCAATTGTTGGATTAACATTAAATCATCAACTTTATAAGCACTTACATATATAATACCTTATAAACCTCAAAACTGTTGCAAAAATTTTGAAATTTTTTAATTATTTTTTCTATATATAACCCTATATCATTAGAGAAAACGAATAATCAAATAATTTAATTCAAAATATATAAAACTAATGAACTGCCCCATATTGTATAGACAGTACAAAAAGAGCCTACTAGATGTAGAAAATTAAATTTTAAGCGACAAACTGATTTCGTTTTTCTAACGGAGTCAGTTTTGTTTTTGTTTGAATACGATAGTTGTTGTAAAAGTGAGACCGCCGAAAAGTTTGTGTAAAAGTGAATAATAGACTTCCTTTCGAGCAAT
>OIZA01000664.1_pt1 | contig 15746 bp, 19 predicted proteins | sample 1588381 | NCBI WGS metagenome assembly OIZA01 (sample SAMN03283277) | human gut metagenome | biome: human-associated habitat; material: feces | host: Homo sapiens | place: Peru | collected 2012 | reverse complement strand
GATCCGCTTCTGTTATGGTATAATACCCCCTTCTGCCGCCGGTAAAGGTCAGATTCCGTGTGACTTTTTCCAGACGACCGATCTGAAAGATGTCATTGCGGTAATAGCGATCCGTGGTGCGTGACCCCTTGGTATCGGTAAACACCAGATGCCTGTCGGTCTGGAATTTGACTTTCAGCATGGTAAGAGGCAGACGCTTTCGATTCTCTATGATCTCCGAAAGTTCGCTCGCCTGCCCTTCCCAGATTCCGCCTCCTTGAAAGGCCAAGGAAACGGTCAGTCCCCGGTGCCATACTTTTTCATAAATGATTTTCTGCCCCAGATACAAAAGCAGGGCAAACAGGATGATTCCAAGCAGTTGTATCATGGCTCAAACCTTTCCGTGGGAACGGGAACACCGGCTAAAATGGCTTCCATGCGGCTCTCTGCGGATCCGGTATCGGAACCAAAGCCGCATACCAGTCTGTGAGCCAGTACCGGAACGGCCAGGGTGCGCACATCATCCGGGATCACATAGGTGCGTCCCTGCAGGTAAGCATAAGCCTTGACACAGCGTAAAAGTCCAAGAGTTCCTCTGGGGCTGACTCCGGCCAGAACCCCGTCTGCACTCCTCGTGGCCTCTACGATCTGCACCATGTATTCCCGGATGCAGGGATGGACGAAGATCTTCGCAGCTTCCGCCCGGGCTGCCAGAAGCTCCTCAGGGGAGACCACGGGAGTCAGGGTATGCAGAGGATCTTCCTCCATATACAGATCCAGGATCCGAAGCTCCTCTTCTCTGGTGGGAAGGTTCATGGACAGTTTCATGAGAAAACGATCCAACTGGGCCTCCGGGAGAGGGAATACGCCGGCACTTTCGATGGGATTCTCCGTGGCAATGACGAAAAAGGGTTCTCCCGGTGTATAGGAGACGCCGTCGATGGTCACCTGACGCTCTTCCATGCACTCTAAAAGTCCCGCCTGGGTTCTGGGGGTGGCACGGTTCAACTCATCTGCCAGTAAAATATTGGTAAATACCGGCCCTTTCCGCAGGGTAAATTCATTCTTTTGTCTGTCATAGACATTGATGCCGGTGATGTCACCGGGCAACAGATCCGGGGTAAACTGTACCCGGGAGAACTGTACGTTCAGGGACTTTGCCAAGGCCTTGGCAAGCTTGGTCTTGCCGGTGCCGGGAACATCCTCTAAAAGGACATGTCCATCGGCTAAAAGTGCGGTCAGGAGAAGTTCGGTGACTTCTTCCTTGCCCACCAGTACTTTTTGAATATTTGCCTGTATTTTCGCTGCGAATTCTTTTCCTGTCTGCTCTGCCATAATTTCTCCTAAAATGTAATAATGATTCAGATATTCATTCTTTTTATTATACCTTATAAAATAAAGTTCTGCCAGTACCAAAAGGTACATAAATATGAACTGCAAAGGGGAATCGAAATGGATAATTGGGATTATAGAAACAAAGAAGAACTTTTACAGCAGATGCGCAGGCAGGCAGAAATAAAGCCAGAGCAGACGGAGTCCGAACCCTCCGTATCTTCCGGTAAGGGTACGTTTAAGATCCGCCTTGCTCTGGCCGGGGTATTATTATTGACGATCATATTGTTGGATCAGAAGGGCAAATGCTTTGCCGGGATCTCCATGAATCAGGTGCTGCAGTATGTCACCGCGGTAGATTACGGCACTTATCTGGAGACCTGGGTGGAAACCGCGGTTAACGGTTCGCAAGCTCTGTAGTGATCTCTTCCCAGGTGACATCCTTTTCCGCCATCAGCACCATCATGTGATACAGGAAGTCGCTGATCTCGTACTTGACCTCGTTGGGGTTGGGATTCTTGGCGGCAATGACGATCTCCGTAGCCTCCTCACCCAGTTTCTTAAGGATCTTGTCGATTCCCTTGTCGAACAGGTAATTGGTATAAGAACCTTCCTTCGGGTGTACCTTACGGTCCTTGATCACATCGAAGACTTCCTCGAATACCTGTAAGGGATTGTTGCTTTCCTCATAATCCTTTTTCGTGATCTCGTTGAAGAAGCAGCTTCTGCTTCCGGTATGGCAGGCGGCTCCCACCTGAGATACTTTGGCAAGGATCGTGTCCATATCACAGTCAGCCACCAGCTCCTTGACATACTGGTAATGACCGCTGGTCAGGCCCTTCAGCCATAATTCCTGACGACTTCTGCTGTAGTAGGTCATCTTGCCCAGCTTCAGGGTCTGCTCGTAGGCTTCCTCATTCATGTAGGCCATCATCAGCACTTCCCGGGTCCGGTAATCCTGTACGATAACGGGCACCATGCCGTCGCTGTTTTTCTTGAAATCTTCCCATTTGTAAGCGGCCTGGAAGGACTCAATGGGAATATCATTCTCCCGGCACAGATCCTTCAGGGCAACGATCTCTTTTACATTGTCATTGATCGTATTACCGGTGACACCGCAGACATTTTCGTAAGCGAAGATCTCCAGCAGTTTATTCAGTGCCACCTGATTGATCTGTACGAAAAACGGAAGGGACAGAATGGCCTGGGTCTCCCGGATCTGGTGCGGGTTCATCAGGATCATGGCAGAGATATATTTTTCGATCTTCTCTTTATGTAATTCCAGAACGGAAGGGTCATTGTAAGAGATCAGGATCTTGTCCCTGCCAAATTTCAGAGAGACTTCTTCCGTAATCTCAATGTTACTTTCCTTTTCATAATCGAGAACCGCCTTCTTACAACCGGCATAAAGTAATTTCTTAATGTCCTCCATGCGCTTGACATTGCCGGCACCGATGACATCCACTTCTGCCTTGGCACAGATCTCCTTGATGATATCCAGTGCGGCATCATGCTCCGCGTCGCCTTCGGACATATCGAACACGATCAGTTCGTCGGCATTGTGCTCGCAGTAATAATCCGCAAGACGGACGGGATCCGTATCCACGATAGTGGTATCCGTAAGATTCCGCACCGCATGTTCATGATATAAATAAATACAGGGAACAAATTTCTTGATGATCATAATAATCCTCGCGTTTTTCTATACCTGCAAAGCCGGAGCCGCAGGCACGTATTTTCTTACAGACTTCCTTTGGTGCTTAAGACATCCGTTACCTTCGGATTATAGGAAACGGCCTGATCCAGAGCCTTGGCAAATGCTTTGAACATGGCTTCGATCATATGGTGATTGTTGCCAGCAGACAGCATCTTGATATGTAAGTTCATCCCTGCGCTGTAGGATACAGCATAGAAAAATTCCTTTACCAGTTCGGTATCCAGTTCTCCCACCTTCGGCACCGTGAAGTCACATTCAAAATTAAGATAAGGCCGGCCGCTTAAGTCAACGGCACATAAAGCAAGCACTTCATCCATGGGCAGGATGAAATAACCGTAACGGTTGATGCCCTTCTTGTCTCCTACCGCTTTTTTAATGGCTTCGCCGAAGACGATGCCGGTATCCTCCACCGTGTGGTGACCGTCCACCTGCAGATCGCCCTTCACCTTGCATTCCAGATCGAAAAATCCGTGTCTTGCAAAGCCGTCCAGCATATGGTCAAAAAATCCAATGCCGGTAGACAGATCGGCCTTTCCGCTGCCGTCCAGATTTAAGGTGACGGCAATGTCGGTCTCTTTCGTTGTACGGGTCACAGTTGCGATTCGTTCCATCATATCCGATGACTCCTTTCCCAGAGGAAACAGTTAATCTTCAAATCTAACTTTAATACTGTTTGCATGTGCGGTCAAGCCTTCGCTCTTGGCAAAGGTCTCGATCTGATTATGAACCTTTTCCAGAGCCTGTCTGGAATAAGAGATGATGCTGGTCTTTTTAATGAAATCATCCACGTTTACCGGGGAGAAGAACCGTGCCGTACCGTTGGTGGGCAGGATGTGGTTCGGGCCTGCAAAATAATCGCCCAGAGGCTCGGAAGCATACTCGCCCAGGAAAATGGCGCCGGCATTGCGGATTCTTGTCATGGTGTCAAAAGGATTCTTCGTAATGATCTCCAAGTGCTCGGAGGCAATGGCATTGGCGGCATCGATGGCATCTTCCATGCTGTCAGCCAGAAGGATATAGCCGTAATTGTCCAGAGACTTCTGGATAATGGGAGCACGCTCCAGTACCTTGACGAAACCGTCCACCTCTTCGGAGACCCTCTCGGCCAGTTCTTTGGAAGTGGTGATCAGAATGGCACTGGCCAGTTCGTCATGTTCTGCCTGAGACAACAGATCCGCTGCAACGTATCTGGGAGTTGCGGTCTCATCCGCCAGCACCAGGATCTCGCTGGGGCCGGCAATGGAATCAATACTGACATAGCCGTAGACTGCCTTTTTGGCAAGGGCTACGAAGATGTTGCCGGGGCCGGTGATCTTATCTACCTTCGGTACAGATTCGGTGCCGAAAGCCATGGCTGCGATAGCCTGTGCACCGCCTACTTTATAGATGGTATCTACGCCTGCAATATCAGCGGCTACCAGAGTGCCGGAATTGACCTTGCCGTTTTTTCCGGGAGGGGTGGTCATAATGATCTCATCCACGCCGGCCACCTTGGCAGGAATCACATTCATCAGAACGCTGGAAGGATAAGCAGCCTTACCGCCGGGAACATAGACACCGGCTCTCTCAATAGCGGTGATCTTCATGCCTAAGATCGTACCGTCAGGCTTGGCATCGAACCAGCTGTTGCGAAGCTGCTTCTGATGAAAGGCACGGATATTCTCTGCGGACTGACGGATCACGTCGATCAGGCCTGCATCCATCTGCGCGTAAGCCTCTTCGATCTCTTCCTTTGTAACGCGGATGTTCTCCGCGGTTAATGCGAACTTATCAAACTGTAAAGTATAATCGAATAAAGCCTGATCTCCCTCGGCACGGACCTTGTCGATGATCTGGTTCACGGTGCTCTCATACTGGGAATAATTGTTCGGGCTTCTCTTTAAGAGGTCGTTCAAAATACTCTGCTTTGATTCTTTATCCAATGCTACGATTCTCATGACGGTACTCTCCTTTAACTGTTTTATGTCAATGCTTATCTGTTTTCGTTTCCGTAATGGCCGGTCAGGCCTGTACTTTTAACTGTTCGCGAATCGCACCTACCAGCTTGCGGATCCGGTCGGCTTCCATCTGCATGCTCACCGGATTGACGATCATGCGGGCGGACAGAGGACATACCTCTTCTAAGACTTCCAGACCGTTTTCCTTCAGGGTGGAGCCGGTCTCCACGATATCCACGATGACATCGGACAACTCTACCAGAGGACCTAACTCCACAGAGCCGTTTAATTTGATGATGTCCACGGTCTGATGCTTTTTATTGTAAAAATATTCTCTGGCGATATTGGGGTATTTGCTGGCTACCCGGATCCGTTCGTGATGCTTTAACAGTTCTCTTGCGGAAGCCGGACCGCAGACACACATCCGGCATTTGCCGAAGCCCAGATCCAGCACTTCATAGACATTCCGGTTCTCTTCCAGGATCGTGTCCTTGCCGACGACACCGATATCCGCGGCACCGTACTCTACATAGGTGGGAACATCCGGCCCCTTGGCCAGGAAAAAGCGTAATTTGTATTCTTCATTGACGAAGATCAGCTTTCGGGTATCCTTATCCTTCATTTCTTCACAGGTGATGCCGATCTGTTCGAAAAGCTCCAGTGTCTTTTTGGCAAGTCTGCCCTTTCCCAGAGCAAACGTAAGATATCTTTCTTCACTCATGACTGATCTGCCTCCTCGTTCTCTGTCATCTCAGGGGAAAGCACGGTGGGAATGCCTTCTTTGCGTAAATTTACGACTTCCGAAAGCTTCGCCAGATAATCCGCCTCGTCTCCTGCCCGGTAATACACGACTCTGCCGGAAGCAGGAATATCGATTCTTACCTTCTGACGGGACAAAGCCTCCAGCAGATCATCAATGACAATGACAAAACCGATAGCCGCCGCATCCTTGCCGAATTTCCTGAGCAGATTGTCGTAACGGCCGCCCTTTACCACAGCATCTCCGATGCCGTAGGTGTAAGCCTTGAAGACAACGCCGGTATAGTACTGGTATTTGCTGAGCATTCCAAGGTCAAAGGAAATATATTCCGCCACGCCGTACTGCTCCAGACGTTCCTTTAATTTCTCCAGTCTTGCGATGGCCTGTAAGGATCTCTCATTTTTTACCAGTGCCTTGGCATCTTCCAGAGATTCTATGTTTTCAAACATGTCTGCCAGCTTTAACAAAATGCTGTGATAAGGCTCCGGGATCTGTTTCTGTTCCAATAATTCCTGTGCTGCGAAAAAGTTCTTGCCGGAGATGCAGGAACGAAGTTCTTTTTCTGTATCCTCATCCAGTCCGGCTTCCTCACAGAGTCCACGGAAATAATCCACTTCTCCGATGGTCACCTGAAATCTGGTCAGCCCTGCACTTTTCAGTGCTTCGATCACCATGCTGATGACTTCCGCATCCGCTTCTACGGAAGGGTCTCCGATGAGTTCCGCACCCATCTGGGTCACTTCTTTTAATTTACCCTGCAGATTAGAGGTATTGGTGAAGGTATTGCCGTTGTAGCTGAAACGAAGAGGCACTTTCTCTTCCATAAAATATTTCGCTGCACAGCGGGCGATGGACGGTGTAAAGTCCGGACGCAGCACCAGGGTATTACCCTCTTTGTCAAAGAATTTATACAATTCTTTGCTGGGGGTGGTTCCGATTTCTTTGGAGAAGACATCGAAAAACTCAATGGAAGGGGTCTGGATATCCTCGTATCCAAAGCAATGGATCGCCTTCTGCAGCTTCTGTTCCACCGCCAGTTTTCTGGCATATTCTTTGCCGTAAATGTCCCGGACTCCTTCCGGCGTATGTAAAAGTCTGTTGTTCATATGCATTCCTCAATTCACGCACTTTAATATATTAACGTGCTACCATATTATCATAGTAGCATGTAAAACTATTTGTAGTATACCCGCAGACCTCTCTGCTGTCAAGAAATTAATTATTCTTTATTCCTCCCGGTCTTCCAGATCCTTTTTCAGAATATCCAGATAAGGAACCAGAATTCCCTGATGCTTCGGGATAATATATTCCGGATTCAGTTCCTCAAAGCGGAAGCTTTTCCGGCCCCCCTCCTGTGCTCTGTCCCAGAAAAAGCGCAGCATCTCATAGGGAAGATAATACAACAGATCCCTATGACTGTAAAAGATCAGGAAAAAGGCGATACCTCCCTGTTTTTCGAACTGCCGCATGAACTCCACCTGATGGGGATGGATATTTTGCAGGGAAAAGGTGTCCACCGCACATTCCTTGGCATCGAAACAGACAGGGATCCCCTGTACGGCACCGATATAGTCTACGGTACTCTTCTGTTCGAAAAAGGCCAGCGTGATCTGGCGGCTCTCCTTATCCATTTTTACCGGGGTGATGGGGGTAGGAATCTTCTGGATCAGGGCCAGACCGGCCTCTGCATATTTTTCGTTGGTGCGGTTGACCATGTCTTCCAGGGTGGATCCCCGGAGTCCTCTGGTATTCCATGTTGCCATTTGCTTGTGAATTCCTTTCTAACAGGCACTGTCCGGTGTCAGATTCAGAGCCTGTAAGATCTCTGCGAATTTATGGGGAAGGGGCGCGGTAAAAGTCTGCCCGCTTACCTTTGCAAGAGGTCCCTCTTCTCCTTCCGGAAAACAGACTCTTCCGGCGTGCAGAAGCTGATGGTGAAGGGAGTATTCCGACTGCAGCCTGCGGTTTAATTTGCTGTCTCCGTACTTGGTGTCACCGAGTAACGGGTGCCCCGTGCTGGCCAGATGAGCACGGATCTGGTGGGTCTTGCCGGTGACCAGTTCTACGGTCAGCAGGGTGTATTCCCCAGCCACCGCACTGGGAGTGTAGATCGTTTTTATATAGGAAGACTCTTCCAGCATCTCCGGCTTCTCTGAAAATACCTGTACCGTATTGGTACGTTCGTCCTTGTACAGATACCCTTCCAGCGTACTCTCCTGCAGAAGTTTACCTTTACAGACGGTCTGGTAATATTTCTTTACCGAACGGTCCTTGATGATCCGGCTGAGGGCCTGGGAACCGGCCAGTGTCTTTCCACACAATACGATCCCGCTGGTGTTGCGGTCGAGACGGTTGCAGACTGACGGATGGAAGGTGGCAAGATCGGTTTCTTTTATGGCATCGGTAGCCAACAGGTGACCAATCAGCCATTCGTTCAGGGAGAGATCCTCCGGTTTCGCCTTCTGGGTCAGGACACCGGCGGGCTTGTTCAATAACAGGATGTCTTCATCTTCGTAGAGCACGCAGATATCCTTTAATGTGCGGTAAGCCTTTCGGTAGTCGGAGGTATCTTCCACGGTTTCTGCGCCGGACAGCGTAGCAAAAGTCTCCTCGGAGAAAAAGCATCTGACATCATCCCCCTGGGCAAGGATCTCTTTCCCCTCGGCTTTTTTCCCGTTCAGGGTAATGTTTTTCTTGCGTAACATCTTGTATAAAAATCCGGTGCCTGCATTCGGCAAAGCTTTTTTCAAAAATTTATCCAGACGCTGGCCCGCCTGATTTTTACCGATGGTAAGCAGCTGCATAAGACTCCCTCCTCTTTGAAAAGTATGTTACAGAGATACGCTCTTTAAGGTCTGGCAGATCCCGGCAGACAGTTCCGGCTGTTCGGGAAGTTCCTTTAACTGGTCGCATCTCTTTAAATATTTGTCCAGATCGTTAAATATTTTCACAGAGACTTCTCTGTAATTGTCTTTTTTCAGAATGTCCTGAATGTGCTTGTAAAAGGCCTGCTCTGCGAACTTCGGATCCGTGGTGTAGCCACAGACTGTATTGCCGCAGACCGTCAGATGATAGATGACATAATTCTTCTCATAGGAAGTAAAGACCATATCGTAGAGTCCGGTAAGCCCTTTCGAGTGTACCGCAATTTTGGCGGCCTCCTGCTCGTCACAGCCCCGGTAGCGAAGGAACATGAACATTTCTACCAGACTTTTGCAGGCCGGAAGGCATCCCAGCACCGCCACGATGGTCAGGAGATTCTCCCGGCTTCCGGTGCTGACCCATCCTGCGATAAAAAGAGACAGAGAAATGGCAAAATAAAGCACGGTTCTTAAGATCTCATACGTTTTCTGTGTGCGGAGATATCCGCGGGTTCCCTTATAGGCATCGGTGGTAAACATTCTTTTGAATTGCATGAAAATGACTCCTTTATGGTTATTCCTGAATAGTTTGCGTAGTTATGAATTCTTCCCGGATTCCGATAAGGCACGAATCTCCTCTTCGGTCAAGGCCCGGTACGCCCCTCGTTGCAGGGCCGGATCCAGTGACAGCGGTCCAAAGCTGACCCGTTCTAAAGTAAGCACCTGATTGTCTATGGCCTGCAGCATCCGTTTGACCTGATGAAAGCGGCCTTCGTGAATGGTCAGTAACAGGTCACCGTTTTCGGTAAGTTTCGCTTTCGCCGGAGCGGTTGGCTTGTCGTCGCCGATGTCAAGCCCTTCTTCCAACCGGTGGATATCTTCTGGGGAAAGCGGCCGTTCTGGCTTTACCAGATAGGTCTTATCCACATGTTTTTTCGGTGACAACAGATCGTGGGCCAGGGCACCGTCATTGGTTAAGAGCAGCAATCCGGTGGTATCCTTGTCCAGACGCCCCACCGGGAACAGATCCTTTTGCTCCGGTACGGTAAGGAGACTCACCACGGTAGGTGCTGTATTGTCATTGGTGGCGGAGACCACGCCCTCCGGTTTGTTTAACATATAGTAGGCATATTTCCGGTAATGCACTTTCCTTCCCTGAAAAGTAACGGTATCCTTCGTTTCATCGACTTTTGTTTCCGGCTTTTTGGCGGTCTGGCCGTTGACCGTTACCTGTCCTTTTTTGATATAATCCTTCACCTGACTTCGGGTGCCGATATTATTATCGCATAAAAATTTATCCAATCGCATGGACTCTGATCACTTTCTTAAGACTTAAAATTCCTGCTCCGGCATATAGTATACAAACCTTTCCAGGCAGTCTGCCATGAAAAAAATATCCGGAATCTGTTTCTTTGTTGTAATGACCTGCTGTATTCTGACCCATTCTGCCTTAAGTCTGGCGTATGCCGCTCTGGGACTGGGGCTCTGGTATGAAAAAATGGTGCCGGTGCTGCTGCCGTTTATGATCCTGTCGGGGACTTTGATCCGCCTGGGACTGGTAAATGGCCTGATCCGTCCGGTAAAGCCTCTGTTTGGGAGAATCTTTCGCCTGTCCGAACCGGGAATCTATGTGATCCTGATGGGCTTTCTGTGCGGCTTTCCCATGGGAGCCCGCACCATTGCGGATTTCCGGGATCGAGAGGAACTTTCTGTGACCGAGGGGCAATATCTGCTGGCCTTCTGCAACAATCTGGGGCCGGTGTATTTTCTGGGATTCGTACTGCCCCTGCTGCAGAGGTCCCTGGTGCTGCCCTATGTATTCGGCATGTACGGCATCCCATTACTCTATGGTATTTTCCTGCGCTATAGTGTTTACAGGAACCGGATCTCAGAGAAAATGCAGGATGTTCCGGAAAACGGCAGATTATCAGAGTGTTCCGGACCGGTCAGCCGGGGCAATCTACCAGCCATGTCCCTGCCGGATGCTCTGGATGATGCCATTACCGCCGCCGGTAGAAGCATTTTGCAGCTGGGCGGTTATATGATCTTTTTCAATCTGCTGAATCTTCTGCCGAGACTTTTGCTCCCTGACAGTTTCCGTTATGCGCCGCTTCTGGAAATTAGTGGCGGCCTGAAACTTCTGGGAGACCGTTTTCCTCTGTATACATTACTTCTGCTGCCTTTTGGCGGCTTAAGCTGTATTGCCCAGACCGGAAGCTGTATCCGGAACACGGGGCTTTCTCTCAGATCCTACATCCTTCATAAACTGGTACTGACAGTTCTCACTGCAGGCTATTATCTGGGGTGGTTTCTGTTATCTCCGGATACATTTCTGCTGTGATTTTTCCGCCGGCGCTTCTTGCGTCTGCTCTGCTGTACCTGATATAAGAGGAAGATCAGTAACAGCAATACCACCAGAATTCCGCAGATTACCAGAAAGACTCCAAAATTTATTTCGGAATTTTCTGTGGAAGAAGCCGGAAGATTTCCGGCGGCATCGGCCATGGTGATCACAGAACCCGAAGCGTCAGCTGCCTGAGACTCTGTTGCCTGAGAAGCCGCCTCCTGAGCCAGGCTTTCCTGCCGTGCCTCTTCGGCCGCTTTTTCCTGATCGATGAAGGGCTGCGCAAAGGTGATGGGATCGCTCTCCGTAAACAGATCCGCCTGATTGTATCCGCGGACGGTGATCACCGGCTGTTCGCCCTTCGTGAAAGTCACGGAAAAGGTAAAGGTGTCGGCATAGGTCCCGGCCATGATATCCAGATCCGGCCAGGGAAGCAGTTCGGAATAGGTCTTTCCGCCATCGGTACTGTAATCATAATACATCATGGGACAGTCATAATCTGTGGCGGTGACTTCCAGCGTCACTTCTCCGGTCTCATAGTCTGCACTCTTAAGTGTCAGCAGACAGATATCCGGTTCGGTCTTGTCCCGGACCGTTACCGGCAGAATGGTCTGTGTGGAGGTGATTTCCGGAAGCTTATCTGCCTCAGCACTGTAGTCCACACCCAGACTTGCACTGGATAATCCGAAATATTTTGCCACAGACAGCGCATCTTCCCGGCCGAATTCCTTCCAGTCTTCTTCCGTCTGGCAATAGGGCGTATCCCGGCTCTCATCTACATGACAATGCTCGATGATGACGGAGGGCACGGATCTGGCAGTGCTTTCTCTTATGATACCGTAATAGTCGTCACCGTTATCCTTAAGCTTTGTCTTGACTCCCCGTAAGAACAGTCCCATATCCTGCATCTGCTGCATCTGTTCCCAGCCGAACTGATAGCCGTAGGCATTGTAAGGCTGTACCGAAGAAATCCAGACTTCGGAGCCGAACAGCGTATGTTCTGCGGAAGCATTGTAATGGATGCTGAACAGGAAATCCGCATTCCGGTCCGCAGCAAACTGTGCACGTTCCGCCAGTGACATGGAAATATCGTCTGTGTGGGTCAGATAGACATCCACATTATCGTATTTCGTCAGTTCCTCGTACATGGCCAGGGCTGTCACCATGGTCATCTTTTTCTCCTGAGCAGGGCCTTCCAGTGTCCCCTCGTTGTCCCCTCCGTGTCCGGGATCAATGACGATAACGATGCGTTCTCCCGTCTCCTGTGCTCTGGGTGCCGCCAGTGCTTTCAGGGGATCTCCAAATAAACAGGCTGCCGCAAGACTGACCGCACAGATCATCGTCCTGACTAACAGCCCTTTGTGTCTTTTCCATACTTTCATTTATCGGATTCCTTTATTTTTAAAAAACCAGCTTTCAGCAGAAAACTGGTTTTTCGTATTCGTTGTTTTAATCCATGATTTACATAACGTCCAGATTGTCATCGGTACCCGCAGAGGTATCTACATCCTCCAGATCCTCGTCCACCGGGTGAAGTTCACTGCGGTTGGACTGGATAATGTCACGATACTGGTTCAGATTGCCGATCAGAGCATCGTAATTGGCGCTGGCCTGCTGTGTGGAAGCGGAAATAATATTCTCCAGATGCGCCAGCATGTCATCCATATACTGCATGGCAGCGGATTTCACATTATTGGCTTCAATGGTGGCGTTGTCCAAAATCTCCTGGGCCTGCTTGCTGGCCATGGTAACAACCTCGTTGGCCTGAGCGTAAGCCTGCTGCATGATCTCATGCTCGTTGATCAACTCATTGGTATGCACGGTAGCCTCATTGATCAGTGCCTCCGCCTTGGCCTTGGCATCGTTTAAGATGGCTTCCTTATTGCTGATGATCTTCTGGTAGCGCTTGATCTCATCCGGGGTCTTCATACGCAGTTCCCGCAGTAATTCGTCGATCTCGTCCTTATTCACGATGATCTCGGTACTGGACATGAACTTCGGTTTGCAACCCTCGATGTATTCTTCTATTTCATCAATTAACTGTTCGATTCTGCTGCTCATGAAATTCTCCTTATTTACACATCACTATGCTCTGAAAGCTTTTTCTCGCGATATTTGTCGTAGATCAGTTTCGCCACAAAATCCGGAACACAGGGAGTGATATCTCCGTCAAAGCTTGCAATCTGCTTGATGGCGGAAGAACTGAGGTAAGCGTATTCCAGACTGGTGGTCAAAAATACCGTATCAATTTTGCCATGGGATAACATCCGATTGGTCTGGGCCATCTGTAATTCATACTCGAAATCCGTAATAGCACGTAAGCCCCGGACGATGACATGCAGATCCTTTTCTCTGGCATAATCCACTAAAAGCCCGCTGAAACTGTCAATCTGCACATTGGGCAGGTCTTTTGTGGCTTCTTCTAGTATCTTAACACGTTCCTCTACAGAAAACAACGGTGTCTTTTCTTTATTATTCAAAACACTTACGATGAGAACATCAAATATTTCGGAGGCCCGTCTTATGATATCCATATGTCCGTTGGTGACGGGATCAAAGCTTCCGGTATAAACAGCTCTTTTCATAGAGACTCCATTCTGTAGTGTTACTTCTTACGAAGGAACACATGCTTGTTGGTTTTGTATTTTTTCTCACGGATCACTTCAAACCCTAAGTCTTCCGCATAGGAAAAATCGGTATGCAGAGAGGCTTCTACGAGAATCAGGGTCTCTTCGGAGACGTATTTGGCATAGCGCAGCTGCTCTAAGACTCTGCGCTCCTGCTCCTGATCGTAGGGGGGATCCATAAAGATCACATCTACATGCTTTTCATAGATGCCCGTCAGTCCTGCACAGGCATCCTGTTTTAATACTATAGCACGGTCTTTCATTTTCGTAAATGACAGATTGTCCTCGATACAGGCCAGGGCTTTCGGGGCATTTTCGATAAAATAGGCTTTTCTGGCACCGCGGCTTAAGGCTTCGATGCCGATACCGCCGCTGCCGCTGAAAATATCTACAAATACACAATCCGGGATATAGGTCTGCAACATATTAAAAAGGGTTTCCTTGATCCGGTCGGTGGTGGGTCTGGTATCCATTCCTTCCGGCGTCTTTAACGGCAGACTTCTTGCGGTTCCTGCAATAACTCTCATATAATTTTTCTCCGTTTTCTGAATGCTTACTTATACATATTTTTGCATATTTTCTTTGCTATACTCTGACCTTGGTACCCTTGCTGTCGCGCTTTCCAAGCTTCAGATTGTTCAGGACAAGTTCCTTGCCCTTGTATTCGATGGTGGTCTCTACGGCATTCTTCGTATAATATACATTTTCCACCTGATCGCCAGCGCCCAGCTTCATACCGCGGACACCGATGGCACCCTTCTTCTTCTCGGGAATCTCATCCACGGCAAAACGCAGGAAAAATCCGGCCTTGGTCTGTAATACGATATTCCGCTGATCCGTAAGGGCCGCAACACTGACGACACTGTCGCCCTCCGCCAGCTTCGTGGCGGCAACGGTACGCTTGGTCACGTCGAATTCTCCGCCGTCTACCACTTTTAACATGGACTGGGCGGTGGCAAAGATCACCTGACACAGATTCAGCTCTTTCTGGCTGGTGATGTAAATAATCTCCTCGGTCTTTTGACTGAAATTGCTGACGTTGTCGATGGGGGTGCCCTTGTCACGGAACTTTCCGTAAGGCAGATCCAGTACCTTGATGGTGTGCATCTGACCGGTGTTGGTAAACAGGCAGATACGACCGGTATTTTTACAGGTAAAGATGTATTTATTCTCTGCATCTGCGGCTTCTTTATTCCGCTCGTAGGTAGAGACATCCACGGTCTTGGCATAGCCGAAACGATCCATCAGGAAGACCACCTCCATCTCTTCCAGTTCCTTTTCCTTGGCCTTTGCTGCTTTCCCGGCATCTGTGTTTTTCTCTACTGGATTGTTTTCCGTGTAATGCTCGTAGATCAGATCAAGCAGGTTCTCCACTGGCGGATAATACTCTGGTTCCGTTTTCTTCAAATACTCTTCCAGCATTTTCTTCAATTTTTCTATAATGCTACCATCCTTCCCAACTGAGATTCACATCCTCAGTTATGGCACATATTAACGTAGACTTTTGCACATAGCAACCTATTTTTTGCGGTTTTTCGGATGCCCCATCTTCTCCTTCACTTCATCCGGCACATCAATCAGTCCAAACCGGTAGAACATCCCATAGATGTAAGTCACTCCCCGGATATCGCCCAGAGCTTTCGGTCGGTCTACCACTTCTCCCACCTTTTTAATATTATTCAATGCCAACAAAAGCATAGCTGTTACAACCTTCCACCTCATTATAAATCTCTCCCTCCAATGTATACCTCTAATACCCATTTTACCCCCCCACTACACAATAGCGTTTCTACGAAGTACTTGTCTATTAGTTCGCAAAGCATCGCCATATAGGGGTATCTTTTATCAATGCTCGTATATATCATTATGAAATTTCCATTATACTCTTAATTTTAACCAAATTGCCATACATCTGACACATGTGACAACTTTTGTGACAGGCTTTTTGCATATTCAAGACTTTATTATTGTCACAAATTCATCTATAATATAAATATTGACGATGAACTTTTTTAGAAAGGGTTTTGCTTATGACATTATTTGCAGATACGCTCAAAAAGTATCTAGAAGCTAAAAACACAACAATTTACACTATCTCAAAAATTAGTGGTGTAGACAGAACAATGATACAACACATGAAGGTTGGTAAACGTATGCCTGCAAATGTTGCAGACGTAATTGCTATTGCC
>OIZA01000661.1_pt1 | contig 15794 bp, 13 predicted proteins | sample 1588381 | NCBI WGS metagenome assembly OIZA01 (sample SAMN03283277) | human gut metagenome | biome: human-associated habitat; material: feces | host: Homo sapiens | place: Peru | collected 2012 | reverse complement strand
TGAGCGCATAGAGGTTTCCGACGGAAACCATGAGACGGCTTGTTCCCGAAACGGAGGATATCTCTTCGCTGATCTCGTTTTTGACGTCGTCTCTCGTCGCGCCCTCGGAATAATCCGAATAGAGGAACGAAGCCGCGTCGGAAACGCTGACAGCGCCGAGCGAATTATCCTTGGCAAAGCGGATAAGCGATATGACGTTATCCTCAATGACGTTAAAGCCGATAACATCCCGCTCATTTTTGACGGAAAAACCGTTCTCCTCGCTGACGGAGACGTTGTCGTTCATGACATCCTGCGCGTATTTTGATGCTCTTGTCGCACTCTTCGGGATCGTCAGGCACTTGATGTCGGTGAACAGAGTCAGGTTCTGCGCCGACATATAATTTGTCAGCTCGTCGTAGTTCTCGCTTGTTCCGAGAGACTTCAGAAATTCGACGCCCGAGACATTGCGCTGATTATCGCCGCCCGAAAGCGCGCCCATATATTTGACATAGATGTTGCTGAAGCCCTTGCTTTTAAGGTGGGTCAGCATATCCTGAAGCTGTTCGAACGTCGTCAGGACAGAGAGTTTTGACGGTTCGGTGTTCGCCGTCGCCAGAACCGAAAGCACCATCGGCAGGTCGCCGTCGGTTTCGACCGTTCCCGTCGAGAGAACGCCGTCTCTTATAAGCTGTTCGCGGCAGGCGACGGACATTCCCGAATAAGTTGCGTTGTCGCCCGAAAGGAATCGGTAGCAAAGCTCGATACTGCCGTCATATGTCTTGCCTGAGACAGATATATAGGCTTTGTCTTTCTTTGTGAATGTCTTGCTTTCTGTTATATCAAACTGCGCGCCGACCTTATTATACTTGGATTCGCTCTTAGCTGTGCCTGCGTTGACGGTGGCAAGAGCGTCGCCTTTTCTGATGATGCATACGAAAGCGTCGTTATCTCTCTTGACGCCGAACGCGCCGATAACAGCGCTGTTGCCATCGCTGTCGCCGTAGACCTTAAGCGACATATCCTTGAACTTCTCGGTCGCCTTCGCCGTTTTAATTATACCGCCACAATTATCGGGTACGAGCAGGTATTCGTTATTTCCCGCCGTTGTGCTCGAGCCGAAGAAGTCGAGAAGTCTGAGTTTTGTTATAACGGCTCCCTGAGCCGAGCTGAGATCTTCAATTGAAGCGCAATCGATCTTAGCGCAGAAGTTACCGTCCGTCAGGGTGTATTCGACGGGGACAGCGAAGCTTATCATTCTGTCGTCGTCAAGTTTATACTTGAGAGTATATTTGGCTCTGACGCCGTTTTCGATCTTTTCGCCCGTGACCTTGACATGATCGTTTGCGTTCACGCAGCTGTTAAGCTCGATAAGCTTTCCCTCGAAAACGACCTGAGCCGACAAAACACTCGGAAGAAGCTTTCCGCCCTGAACATACTTTTCGGGCAGAGAATACCACCACTTGCCCGTGGTCGCGTTTCTGACGGCGACATCGCCCGAGGCTTCGTCGAAGTAAAGCTCAACCATAGAAGAACTTGCGACTTTAAGTTTTGCGCCGAATTGCCTTGCCTGAGCGTACGCTGTCTTTTTTTCGGCAGTCAAAGTGCTTCCTGACAGCTCATATCTACTGCTTTTGACGGAACTTCCGCAAGCGCACAGGCCGAGCAGTATCAATATAATAGCTATTAAAGGCAAAGTTTTTCTTAAAGATCTCATCTTACACATATCCTTTTTACTTGATAACGTTTTTGTGCGTTTTGTAATATATGAAGCTGCCTGCGATGAACGCGCCGCAGATAGCGACATAGAGAAGGAATATCATCGAAGTGACCGCGCCGGAGAAGATTATCAGCGAGCCGATTATGGCAAGCACGGGTACGACGTAGCCGAGGAATTTGCTCTTGATCTCGCCTTTTTTGCAAAGTCTGATGACCGCAACATAAAGGATTATATAGAGCATATAGAGCATACAGATCGATATTTCCGATATATCATGGCTGCCGAACACTCCGCTTGAGGTCAGCAGGTGATGAACCAGAAGGTAGAACATCGACAGACAATATATAAGTATCGACGAATTGACGGGCATTCCGCCGAGTTTCTTGCATTCTTTTTTGAATACGTGCGAGCAGGGCATCATGTTTCTCAAAGCGAGAGAATACGGAAGTCTGATAAGTCCGAGTACGACGCCGTTGACCGTTCCCAAAATCGAGATGACGACCGCGACGAGCGTGACTTTTGCGCCCCATGAGCCGAAAAATCTTTCAGCCGCGATATATACCGCCGAGTCGCCGTGTTCCAATATAGCTTCAGGTCCGACGTACGAGGAAATTCCTATGAAATAGGCAAGATAAACGGCGAGAACGGCTATCGGCGCTATCGAAAGCGCGATCGGGAGGTTCTTCTTGCTGTTCTTTATCTCGTGGCATATCGAAGTGGAAACTATCCAGCCGTCAAACGAGAACGCGACGGGGCCGAAAGCGGCTATCCAGCCGAGTCCGCCGACGGACTGAGAAAATGTTTTATAGCTTTCGGAAACCGTCTGAGCCGGATGTCCGAGCGCAAGACCGAGAACGGCGATAAGAACAAGCGGTATGAGCTTGATTATCATTGAAGCGTTCTGGAAAAGTCCGCCGAGCTTCGCCGAAAGCGTGTTGAAGAAATAGAAAACGGTTATGGCGATCGCTCCGATTATCGTGTTTCTTCCGACGGAGAAATCGGTATAGCCCATAAGCTGGCTGACATAAATTCCCGAAGCCCACGCAACGACCGCACAGAGCGTCGGCAGATAGAGAAACGTCTCAAACCATCCGAAAACGGTTGCGGTGCCCATGCCGACAAAGCTTTCGGCGTAGGAAACCAAGCCGCCGGGCTTGTCCGTTCTTGTGGCAAGCTGAGAAATCGACAGCGAGCCGAAAACTATCGCAATAGCCGCAACGCAGAAAATGACAACGCCGAGCGTCACATTTCCCTTAGCATATGTAAGGATGTCGTCGGCCTTGAAGAAAATTCCCGAGCCGATAACGATACCCATGATCATCGTTATGGCTGTGAAAAGGCCGTAGTTTCGTTTTTGCATAAAACAATCCCCCTATTTTTAATACTCTTTATATTATCACTTTTCGGCCGCCGTGTCAAATCAAATCGAAATGTTGCGAGGGGAAGAAGCCGACCGTGCGCATTTGTGCACGGTCGGCGGACTTCGATAAGAACGAATTTTCAAAGGGGAGAAAGGCAAGAAGCCGCAAAGCTTTTCCGATCGGATCGGAAAAGCTTTGCGGCGGTACGGTTCTATCCCATCATGATTTTTCTCATTTTAAGTAAGAGCGCTTTTTCCTTTCTCGACACCTGAACCTGCGACATATTCATTTCTTCGGCGGTTTTGACCTGGGTCATGCCCTTGAAATATCTGAGTTCTATGAGCTTTCTGTCCTCTTCGGGCAGGGTATGCAATATCTGCGACAGGGCTATCTTATCCGACAGCGTTTCTTCGGGCGGCGGCGTCGGAACGTCTATCTGACCGCTCCCGTTTTCGTCGTCGGCTGTCAGCGAAACGGTCGGCATGGAGACGGTTATCAGCTCCGAGGCTTCGGCTATATCGACGCCTATATGATTGGCGAACTCGGTTATGGTCGGCTCTCTGCCGAGAGAGACGGCGAGTTTTTCTTTTTCCCTGATAGCCTTTCGCGCCTTCTCCTTAAGCGCTCTGCCGACTTTGACTGAGCCGCCGTCTCGGAATATCCGTCTGATTTCCCCCAAGATAACGGGTACGGCGTACGTCGAAAAGGCAAAACCCCTCTCGGGATCAAAATTATCCGCCGCCTTGATAAGCCCGACGCATCCGGCCTGATAAAGATCGTCGTATTCCACTCCCCTGCCTCTGAATTTGTTGGCGCAGGAATGAACCAAGCCGAAATTCTCGGTGATAAGCTCATCTCTCCTGATAAGAACCTGTGGCAAAATATCTCCTCCTCGGGAATTATTCATCTCTGCCGCGCATCTTCTTTTCGAGAGTGACCGTCGTTCCTCTGCCCACGGTCGAGCGAACTTTTACCTTATCGGTGAAGCTCTCCATGACAGCGAAGCCGAGACCCGCCCTTTCGCCGCCGAGCGAGGTATAAAGCGGTTCCATCGCTTTTTTGACATCGGGTATACCCACGCCGTTATCCCTGATTTTTATTCGGATAACGCCGTTTTCATAGATCGCCGCAGATATGTATATCTTCCCGACCGATTTCGGGTACGCGTGGACGATGCAGTTCGTGACCGCCTCGCTGACCGCGGTTTTGACATCGCTTATCTCCTCGACATTCGGGTCGAGCTGGGCGGCGAAAGCGGCGACCGCCACCCTCGCGAAGCCCTCGTTCACCGATCGGCTTTCAATCGTCATTCTCATTTCGTTCAAGCTTTTCATACCGTTGCCTCCGTTTCTTCCATTCGTCCCAATCTTTCAAGCCCTGCCAGGCGCATGACCTTTCTTATGTTTTCGGGCAGGTTCTGCATGACGATCTCGCCGCCGAGCGATTGCATCAACCTGTACCGCCCCATAACAAGCCCTATTCCGGAGCTGTCCATGAAAGTTATCCCTCCGAAATCCAGGGCGAGCGTTTTCGGTCGGTTGACGAGTATGGCGTCGTCTATCCCCGCCCTGATTATCGCCGCGCTGTGGTGGTCGAGATCGCCCTCAAGGCGAACCGTCATTCTGTCCTTTTCGTATATAATCTGTGCAGCCATGTTCATATTCCTCCCTTTTAGTTTGCACGGAAAATAGCAAAAAATTCCTCTATTCCAATGAACCTGAACATTAGAATAGAGGATTTTAATTAAAAATGGTGTCTTAATATGTCAATGTGAAAAATATTCTTTTGCTTCGCCTGCTAAATAGAAAGATCCGAACACAAAAACGGTGTTTCCGATATCGAGAGCCTTTTTTATTGCGGTACGCGCTTCGCTTTCCGAAGTGACAGCTTTATTGAAAGCGGCTGCCTTTTTCGCGAGTTCATCTGCGCTGCAAGCTCTGTCCGAGCTTACCTGCGTGACGATAATATTTTCGAAAAGCCCTGCGGTTTCTTCGAGAACCCTGTCGCACTGTTTATCGCGCATCATGGCGATAACGGCTGTCAGCTTTTCGTTCGAAAACTCTTTTTCTATATACAGTCTTAAAGCTTTGGCGCAGTCGGCGTTATGTCCGCCGTCGACTATGACGGCAGGGTTATCGTGAACCCGTTCGAGCCTCGCCGAAATATCGGCTTTCATAAAGCCCGATATTATACTTTCGTCCGATATCGAAAACTTATCCGAAAGCTCTTTCAAAGCCGTATAAGCCGTCAGCATATTCGCCTTTTGGTGAACGCCGACAAGTCTTGTTTTAAGCGTTAAGCCGTCAACCGTTATTTCCGTTCCGTGTTCGCCGATATGAGACGAGCTTATCATAGCGGGGTCGGCGGCAATAAGTCGGCTGTTTCTATCTTTCGCCGTCTCGGTTATTGTTTCCGCACTCTCGGGCGACTGCGGATTAAAAACATCGTCCGAAGCTTTAAACGGATAGCTCACTACGGGCGTACCGCATTTTATTATTCCGCATTTTTCGCTTGTTATCTCCGACAAGCTGTTTCCGAGTACGCCGAGATGGTCGAGCGATATTGAACACAGAACGCTCAGTTCGGGGGAAACGATATTCGTGCTGTCGAATTTTCCGCCGAGACCGCATTCAAGAACGGCGAAGTCGCACCCCTGCTCGCGGAAATATATGAAACACACGGCGGTTATCAGATCAAAGGCGGTCGGCTTTTCTTCCATCATATCTACAAGCGGAATAAGGCTTTCGGTTATCCTCGCGACATCGGACTCGGATATCATTTCTCCGTCGACTTTAATGCGTTCGCAGAATGAAACGACATGCGGCGAAGTGTAAAGCCCCGTTTTATATCCGCTCTCTGTCAAGGCGGAGGATATATATGTTGCGACGGAGCCCTTGCCGTTCGTTCCGGCGACATGGACGCTTTTGAAGGAGTTCTGCGGATCGCCCGAAAGTTTCATAAGCTCTTTTATTCTGTCAAGGCTCGGCCTCGCGCCGAGAGACGAAAATGAGAATATATAATCCGTCGCCTGTTCAAAATTCATATCTATCCCTCCGTTCTGTCTCATTTCGGACATTGAACAAGGTCAGGGGCGACCTCATAGCCTGAAGTCCGCACCCTGACCGATCGTACATTAAAATAGTATTATTCGGCTGAAACTTCTTCCTTCTTCGCCTCGACCGCGAATCCCTTCTTCTTGAGGATCGCGAGAGGGATGAACATGAATGCCGCGACGACAGCCGCCGCAATGAACATCGCCGGAGCGGGCTCATAAGCCGCCTCGCCGAGCTCGTTGACATACTGTCCCGACTTCGAAAGCGAGCAGACCAAGTCGCCGATATAGGGGCCGACGACCATGGGGATGAGAACGAAGAATATCATTCTGACGCCCTGGAAAAGTCCGACTTTGTCTTCGGGCGTGAAGTCTCTTATCGAAGCGTTGAGCATGATACCCATGAAAGCGTAGCCCATAAGAAGAGGTATAGCGCAGACAAGGAAGACGAGTATGCTCTTGGCGAACGACGCTAAAACAAGGCCGACGACAAACAGAGCGGCGCAGATAAAGACGAGCTTATCCTTGCCCTTTTTGTCGATGAGCTTTCCGCCGAGAATAAGCACGGCGACGATAGCCGCAACGCCGACAACAAGCCCGAGAATAACAGGCAGGCTGATATACTGCATAAGGCTTTCAACATTGAAGCCGAGGCGATGATCCATATATATGAGAAGATACGGGAACCAGACCTGAATGGCTATGGAATATATGCATATAGCCGCAAGTGTGAGATAAAGCTTTGAATTAGCCTTGACGACAGACGGTCTGAAGCCGTAGAACAGCTCTTTGAAATAGTTGTCGTTCTTCTTGACACCGCTGCCCGTGTCGGTCAGGGTGAACAAACCGATTATACCGGCAATGATAACCATTGCTCCGATGACGAAGAAGAATGTCTTATAGCCTATCTGAGCGATGAAGCCCGCGAAAACGATAACGGCGCCCATAGCGGCGACGGGAAGAATCGAAAGAACGCTTTCAACCGTAGCTCTGTTGCTCGTGGTCGTGATATCCGTGACCCACGCGTTGAACGCCGAGTCATTACTCGTCGAACCCATGAACGTCATAATACAGTCCATGGCGATGACCGTGACCGAGGTGGCGGTGACGACGGCGGCGATGTTTGACTTGTCGATACCGAAAAGCGTCGCGACGTTATCTTTAGTGATAAAACCGAACGCGAGAACGGTCAAGCCCCAGATTATGTAGCCGACGGAGATGAACACCTTACGCTTGTTTATCTTGTCGCTGAGATTACCCATGAGGAAAGTCGTGACAACGGCTGTCACGGCGCTGAGAGCGACCATAAGCTGAATAGCTTTCATCGAGGAAAGTCCCTGCGTTACCGCGCCCTTTTCATAGACCGTGTTATAAAGGAACGTGTTGAAATACATGTTTTCAAGGTTCCATGCGACCTGACCGATAAAGCCGAAGACGCAGAGGTTAAACCATATTCTTGCGCCGAGCTTACCGTCATTTTGTAGTTTTTTGCCCATTTTTCTATATGTTTCCTTTCATTCGCCGCCGAAATCGGGCGGTTTGTTTTCCGAATTATGCTCGAAATCGGGCGCAATCGGTTTCTCCAGTAATTTTACCAAAATATATTGCTTTCGTCAATACGAAGTTCGACACATTTAACAAATATTTATAGATACTCATTTCGATAGGCGAGTTCGGACATCGACTGCTTATAATACCCCCACACATAGAACGACGGCAGGACGAGCAGGCAAAGCGTCCACCACGGAGCGAAGCTCAGTCTGAATCCGGCGAGCTTTTTAAGAACGGGAGATGTCATTGCTTTGCTGTACGAGTAAGCCTGAGCGAAACCGACTTTTGCACCCGAAACTATGATAGGATAATAAAGCAGGAATGTTCCGTTGCAGACGAACATAAACGCCGAACCGATCATCAGAAGTACAGTATCGGCAGCAAACAGGCAGACGATTATCGCGAAAGCCGTGCTTTGAGTTGAAAGGCAGTAATATAAAACGCCCGACAGGCACAGAAACGGAAAGAAGAAAACCGCCGCAAAGCCGAGCTTCACGACAAGAGCATAGCTCCACGCGCCGAGACTTCTTAAAAGGCGCTTTCCCTTGAAATAGTAGAATATCTCCTTAAACTTCGGATCTTCCCCTCTCGCGTTCATCATAAACCAGCGCTCTCTTCCCAGCCGTAAGGGAGCGCAGAGCAGGAAGATGAGAGCTATACCCAAGACGGCGGAAGATAATATCAGTATGTTTTCAAGAAGCGGCGAACCGATCTTCAGAAAATTCGCAATATATGACGCGATAAGCGACAGATCGCCCGAAAAAAACAACGCCGATACACACAGTAAGAATGTGAAAAATATCGTCGCCGTTTTCGATAGCATATGTGATTTTGCGATTATTTTAAGCTTTCCCATGTCTGACACCTCACGACTATTTTTTGCCGCAAGGCCGTCAATTATTCCGCTTTTCCTATCCGTTCTCCGATATATTCGGGGACGCTTTGCGCCGGTATGCCTAAGACGTATGAAAATTCTTCGTGGAGAATATTCTGCGCTTCCTTGAGGGCTTTTTCATCGGCGACGTGAAAATGCTTTTTGTCGGATTCAAGCGATTTGCGCTTAAGATAGAGCATTTCTATAAGCTTCATCAGCTGCGCCCTGTCTCCGCTTTTAAGCGCCGCGTCGCAAAAGTCCCTGCGCGCTCCCTCGTCGCTTATCCATTCGGTTTTATCGGATGAAACCTTGTCTATCAGTCCGTCGATCTCGCCGCGCGTCAGCAGCCGTTTCATCTTGGCTTTGACCGCTTCGCTGTCCGTCGGCGCGTATATCTTCGAATTCGCGTCTTTTATCGGGCTTAAAACGAAATATTCCCGTCTGTCGCCGACCAGCTTCATCCGCGCTATGTCAGCTATTACGCATACCCCGTGCGCACCGTAAATTATCGCGTCTCCTATTCGAAACATTGTCAAAACCTCCCTGAAAACTGCGTCCGATTCGAGCCGAAAACCCGTCAACGCATTTATTATATATAATAGTATACCAAAATCCGAAAAAAATTTCAAGCTACGTGAAAGTGAAAATTTTTATTTTCGGTACGGGCGAGAGTGATCTCGCCTAAATCTTCTTCTCGGCGGAAAGCTCTGTCTGAGAGGAAATTTTCCTGAAACAGAACTCGCCGTTTTCGAAAAAGCAAAGATATTTGTGTTCTTTCGAAACACTGCCGTCAAGAATCAGCTCCGAGAGCTTATCTTCAATCCGAGACTGAATTTCCCTCTTGACAGGTCTCGCCCCGTACACCTCATCAAAGCCTTTTTCGCTTATCCCGTTCACCGCGCTGTCGTCGAATTCGACCGTGATGTGCATACTTTTCAGGCGCTGCGACAGCTCGGAAAGAAGCTTTCGGCATATCTCGCGGACGTTTTCTTTCGTCAGCTTTTTGAAGACGATCACCTCGTCGATGCGGTTCAGAAATTCGGGTCGGAAGGTGCGCTTGAGTTCACCCATAACTTCGTCGTATATCTTCGAGTCGCCGAGCGCGCCCGATTCGCCCGACGAAAATCCGACCACGCCCGAGCCGCCGGCGATAAGCTTCGCGCCGATGTTCGAGGTCATGATGATTATCGTGTTTCTGAAATCGACACGCCGCCCCTGAGAATCGGTCAGGATTCCGTCGTCGAGGACTTGGAGCAGCATATTGAAAATGTCGGGGTGGGCTTTTTCTATTTCGTCAAACAGAACCACGCTGTAGGGTTTTCTTCTGACTTTTTCGGTCAGCTGTCCGCCCTCGTCGTATCCGACATATCCCGGAGGCGAGCCGATGAGCTTTGACGTGTTGTGCTTTTCCATAAACTCGCTCATGTCGAAGCGTATGACCGCGTTTTCGTCACCGAAGACCGCCTGACCGAGAGCCTTGCAAAGCTCGGTTTTTCCGACACCCGTCGGTCCGAGAAAGATGAACGATCCCATCGGTCTTTTCGGATCTTTAAGTCCGCTCCTGCCCCGTCTTACCGCTCTCGCGACGGCGGAGACCGCTTTATCCTGACCGATGACTCGGCGGTGAAGCTCGCTTTCAAGCTCGAGCAGGCGCTCGCTCTCCTCCTTGGTTATCTGAACAACGGGTATACCTGTCCAGCTTGAGACAATTTCAGCTATTTCATGCGGAGTGATTTCGCCCTCCGATCTCTCCGCCGTTTCTTTCCATCTTCCTCTCATTTCGTTGAGCTGTTTCATCAGCCGCTTTTCCCTGTCTCTCAAAGCCGCCGCCTTTTCGAAATCCTGCGAATCGACGCAGAGCGACTTCGCCTCGCTTATTTCTTTCAGGCGGCTTTCCGTCTCCTTTATCTCTTTCGGCGGAGTATACGCTTTAAGTCTCACCTTTGAACACGCTTCGTCGATAAGGTCAATCGCCTTGTCGGGCAGAAATCTGTCGGATATATAGCGGCTTGACAGACTGACGGCGGCAGCAATGGATTCATCGGTTATTCTGACTTTATGATGAGCTTCGTATTTATCCTTGATTCCCCTGAGAATTTCAACCGTCTCTTTTTCGCTCGGTTCGCCGACCTTGACGGGCTGAAATCTTCTTTCGAGAGCGGAATCTTTTTCTATATGCCTGCGGTATTCTTCTATCGTTGTCGCGCCGATGACCTGGAGTTCGCTTCTCGCGAGCGACGGCTTGAGAATATTCGCTGCGTCGACCGCTCCCTCTGCCGAGCCTGCGCCGATAAGCGTATGAAGCTCGTCGATAAACAGAATAACGTTTTTCGCTTTGACGACTTCGGATATCGCTGTCTTGATCCTCTCCTCGAAGTCACCTCTGTATTTTGTTCCCGCGACCATGCCTGTCAGGTCGACCGAAACGATTCTTTTATCCTTGAGAAGATCGGGTACGTTGTCTTCGCTAATTCTCAGCGCAAGCCCCTCGGCTATCGCCGTCTTTCCGACACCCGGTTCGCCTATCAGGCACGGGTTGTTCTTCGTTCTTCTCGAAAGGATCTGTATGACCCTTTCGATCTCATTTTCCCTGCCTATAACAGGGTCGACTCCACCATCTTTCGCCAGCGCCGTCAGATCCTGACCGTATTGGTCGAGCGTGGGCGTGTCGGATTTCTGCGACGGTCTTTTAGCCGATTTTGACAGGTACGGCTGTTTGTTCTTGCCGCCGGTGAGGTCGCTCACGAGATCATGCTGTGAGACGCCGAGTTCGCTTAAAATATAGCTTCCGCAGCTGTCGTTCTCCTTGGCGAGAGCGAGAAGAAGATATTCCGAGCCGACGAAGTTCACGCCCTCGTCTCTGGCGAGCGATATGGAGGATTCGATTATATGCTTGCATCTCGGGGTGAAATCGTCGGGCGAAAGCACGGTCGGTATCCCGACGCCGACGGTTCTTTTGATAAGCTCCTCCACTCTCGCCGATGTCACCCTCTTTGAAACGAGTGTCGAAGCCGCCGAAGCGCTGTCCTCCTTGAGAAGTCCCATGAGAAGATGTTCGCTTCCTATATATGTGTGGCCGAGATCCTCGGCGGATTCTATCGCGCTGTTTAAGGCTCTGTTCGCCTTTTCGGTGAAACCCGTGAACTTATACATAAGCATTTCCTTTCAAAAAGAAAAGCAACCGAAATATGTGTCATATGACACATATTCGATTGCTTTATTGTTCCGATTTGTTAGTCGTCAGATCTTTTTCTTTATTTCAGCCGCTCTGAAAACATCTCTTTCGTTCGATGTGAAATTCTTGTTTTCAGCCGCGTTGATCGTCGCCGGCTGCATGTCTATCATCAGCTCATCGATCGCCTGAAGGTCGGTTTTAAGTATTCCGCTTGCGCTGCCGAGACGGACGAACGAAACAAGCTCCATAAACTCGCGGCAGCTCATCATGTGCGCCGTCTTAAGTATTCCGTATGACCTCTGTATCTTGTCAATATATCTGTCGTCCTTTATGACGTGTTCTCTCGTCTGTCTCTCCTGCGAGACAAGCTGTAAGGCTATTGACTTGAGATTGTCGAGAGCCGCTTTTTCGCTGATGCCGAGCGTGACCTGATTGCTCAGCCTGTATATCTGACCGACGGGTGTTATTCCGTTGGTGTAGCAGTTTCGCAGCATAAGCCCGAGCTTCGACACCGTTGAAGCAAGTCTCGGCATACTTCCCGTTATAGAAAGCGCCGGAAGATGCAAAGTGACGGAAGCTCTCATACCCGTACCCAAGTTCGCGGGGTTCTGAGTGAGATAGCCTATCCTGCTGTCAAACGCATACTGTTCGTTCGAGTCGATAAGCGAATCTATATCGCTCGCCCGGGCGTACGTCGTATCAAAATCAAGACCGCTCGAGACGGTTCTTATGTGGATGTGATCCTCCTCGCAGAGCATCACGCCGACCGACTCATCTTCACTTAAAAGAAGCGCCCTGCCCTCGGAGTTCGACGCGAATTCGGGGGTTATCAGACCTCTCTCGGCGAGCGAAACCGCCTGATAAGGGCCGAGACTTCCCATCTCGATATAGCTCAGACCGTAAACATTATTGCTCAAAACGATGTCTTTTATAACGCCGTTGAGTTTTTCTCTCTCCGATTTTGTCAGTCTCGACACAAACGGATATTCCTCCAGATTTCTCAGAAGGCTTATCCTCGTGTTGAGAACGACGTCGTTATCGTTGCCGCTTTTCTGATACCATTTTTCCATTTTCAGTCACCCTCTTTCAGCTGTTTGATCCTGTCTCGCAGCACTGCCGCCTGCTCGAAGTCCTGAGCATCGACGGCGCTTTGCATCTCGTCGGAGAGCCGCTTGATGGTGTCCTCTTTCGTCGGCTTCTTTATCTCCTTGAGGTTCGCGGGCGTTTTGCCCGAGTGACTTGCCTTGCCGTGAATACGCCTTATCGACGGCAGGAGTTTATTATAAAATGTTCGGTAGCATTCGGCGCAGCCGACCTTACCGGTTTTGACAATGTCGTTAAACGATGAGCCGCACTTCTCGCATCTGACAGTTTTGTCGGGCAGACGGGCGGTATTGTCGCCGAAGAAATTGGTGAAAAGCTCGCTCAGATTAAAGCCGAAGTCGCCGAAAATATCGTCATAGCCGAGGCTCGCGGCGCATTCGGAGCAAAGGTCAAGCTGTCTCGCCTCTCCGTTTTCAACATGTTTGATATGGGTAGTCGCTTCTCTTTTTCCGCAATTTTCACAAAGCATTTTTCTCATTCCTTTCACGCCTTAGGCCGACAGACGCCGGCTTTCGGAAAAAAGATTTATCCAATGCTTATATTATACACCCGAAGCGCTTATTTTTCAATCTGTTTTTCTTCTGTTTCTTCTTTTTTGTCGTACGCGCCGTCGCTTGCGCTGTCGGCAGGTTTGAACCTCTGGCCTAAAAACAGCGGTGAGGAAGCGAGGTCGATGTTGTCGATGTTATTTTTCTTTCCGTCAAACGAATATATCTTCATAACTTTCATATCCCCTTTTGTTATTTGCGCTATGAATGTTCAAAATAACGCAAATATATTTTATGCCGCAAAGATATATGTTATTCGGTCGGGTTTTTCATATTGTGTTTAGATAAACGGTTATCTGCGTTTTATTTTTCTTTCGTTCGAATTTTAATTTTTAAATTAAAAATCAGATGTTATTCTCCGCCGGGCAGAAAATATCCCGAAAGCAGAAATTCACCCGTACCGCAAGACAGTCACACAAAATTTCAGGCGGCATAGTATGTTGATGAAAGCAGTTGAAGGGAGGTCAGGCTGATGTGTAATTTATTCGGCGGTAACGGCTGCACTTGGATAATCGTTCTTCTCATTCTCTTCCTTATCTGTGAGAACGGCGGTTTCTTTGGCGGCTGCGGTTGCGGCGATCAGACGGCTACACAGAATCAGTGCGGCTGCGGTTGCATGTGATAACACGTAGAACATGAACGGACGGCGTTCCCGGGCGGAACGCCGTTTCTGACAATAAAAACAGGACAGGCTTCCGTTTTCCGAATGAAAACTCTTGAAAAGCTATTAAATATAGTATATAATTATTCAGTTATATTAAAGGAAAGGCGGAAAATCAAATGGCCGATCAGAAAAAAATGGTCGACAGCATCACCTCGATGGACGTCGACTTCGCCAAATGGTACACCGATATAGTTAAAAAAGCCGAACTCGCCGAATACACAAGCGTCAAGGGCTGTATGGTCATAAGACCCTACGGCTACGCTATCTGGGAGAATATCCAGAAGATCATGGACGGCATGTTCAAAGCGACGGGACATGAAAATGTCTGCATGCCGATGTTCATTCCCGAAAGCCTGCTTCAGAAAGAAAAGGATCATGTCGAGGGCTTCGCTCCCGAGGTCGCATGGGTCACTCACGGAGGCAACGAGAAGCTCGAAGACAGACTTTGCGTTCGCCCGACTTCGGAAACTTTGTTCTGCGAACACTATGCTAATATAGTCAAATCATACAGAGACCTCCCCAAACTCTATAATCAGTGGGTCAGCGTTGTCCGCTGGGAAAAGACGACAAGACCGTTCCTGAGAACAAGAGAGTTCCTGTGGCAGGAGGGTCACACAATACACGAAACAGCCAAGGAAGCTATCGAAGAGACAGAGAGAATGCTCAACGTCTACGCCGACTTCTGCGAGGACTGTCTCGCTATGCCCGTTGTCAGAGGCAGAAAGACAGACAGCGACAAGTTCGCGGGCGCAGAGGCTACATACGCTATTGAAGCTCTTATGCATGACGGCAAGGCGCTTCAGGCGGCGACCTCCCACTATTTCGGCGACGGCTTCGCAAGAGCTTTCGGCATTCAGTATCAGTCAAGAGAGAACAAGCTCGAATATCCGTTCCAGACCTCATGGGGCAGCACGACAAGACTTATCGGCGCTATCATCATGACCCACGGCGACGACAACGGTCTCGTTCTTCCTCCGGCGGTCGCCCCGATTCAAGCTGTTATCATACCCGTCGCTCAGCATAAACCCGGCGTACTTGAAAAAGCGGCCGAGCTTAAAGCGGCTCTCGAAAAGGACTTCAGAGTCAAAGTCGACGACAGCGAAAACAGCCCGGGCTGGAAGTTTGCGGAATACGATATGAAGGGCGTTCCGGTACGTGTGGAGATCGGTCCGAAGGACATCGAAAACAAGCAATGCGTTGTTGTCACGCGTCACAACCGCGAAAAATCGTTCCTGCCGCTTGATGAGGCATTAGAGGCCTTTGCTGACGGCATTCAGAAAAAGCTTGTCGAAGTGCGTGACGGTATGTATGCCATTGCGCTTGAGAACCGCGAAAAGCACACCTACAACTGCACGAGCATCGATGAGATCAACAAGGTGCTTGCCGAAAAAGGCGATGGGTTTGTGCGTGCGATGTGGTGCGGCGAAGAGAAATGCGAAGACAAGGTCAAGGAATTGACCGGTGTTGGCTCACGCTGCATTCCGTTTGAGCAAGAGAAACTCAGCGATGTCTGCGTTTGCTGCGGACGTCCGGCCAAGAAGCTTGTCTACTGGGGCAAGGCCTATTAAAATAGAAGCGATATGCAAGAAGAACCGCATTCGGGCGAATGCGGTTCTTCGTTTTGCCTTCGCTTTTCTTTTGAAAGTTTCTTTTGAAAGAAAAGCGAAGCGCGTTTTTGCTCAACTTTTTGCGTCAAAAAGTTGGGCAAGCCGCGAAGCGGCGGCGAAATGCACGCGGAGCGTGCTGTCCCGGCAGGGACGAACTTT
>OIZA01000660.1_pt1 | contig 15878 bp, 22 predicted proteins | sample 1588381 | NCBI WGS metagenome assembly OIZA01 (sample SAMN03283277) | human gut metagenome | biome: human-associated habitat; material: feces | host: Homo sapiens | place: Peru | collected 2012 | reverse complement strand
TGGGCGGGTATATATTCCGCAGTGCCGCGATTGCGACAAACGGTGTTGTGTAATCAATACAACCGAGCGGCGGGTGTGGGGATGCCGGGTATCTGATTCGGAGATCCGGGAAGTGCCAAGGAGCATACACACAAGTCCGATGTGGTGCGAAAAGAGGGATGCAAATGCTGTGGATGGCTGTAACACCAGACAAATATGAGTTGCCCGTGTGTGTGGCGGGAAATGCTGCAGAATTGGCGTCTAAATTCGGGATGACAAAAAATGCGGTAGAGAGCGCGGTGTGTAAAGGACAATCCGGGAACCGGAGAGGGTACAAATTCGTGAAAGTAGAGGAGATAGAGGATGAGTAACATGAAAACGAGAATACGAACCGATTTTTCGGTTATGAGGTTTAAATAAAGCGGAAAGGAGCCGAACCAGCGCGCATAAAGGGTACCCGGTTCCTGTGAGAAAATGAGTGATTTAAATAAATTCAATTATGAATGCGAAGAACAGATCAGTATGTTTGATTTGATAAGAGTACCTGTCAAAGTAACAAAGACGATTCGGCTGATCGAACTATTCGCTGGGTATGGATCACAAGCAATGGCCTTGAAACGTATCGGAGCAAAATTTGAGCATTACAGGGTTGTGGAGTTCGATAAATATGCTATTGCCAGTTATAATGCGGTGCACGGGACAGACTTCCCACCAATGGATATTACCAAAGTACACGCAGGAGATTTGAATATCTGCGATACGGGAAAGTATTGCTATTTTATGACGTATTCCTTTCCATGCACCGATCTGTCAGTTGCCGGAAAACAGGCGGGAATGAAAAAGGGGAGCGGCACACGGTCCGGTCTACTGTGGGAGGTGGAAAGAATCCTGCGTGAGATAAAGGAGAGCGGAGGAGAACTGCCGCAGATCCTTTTTATGGAAAATGTACCACAGGTTCATGCAGATGCGAATATGGCTGACTTCCAGAAATGGATTGATTTCCTGTCTGGACTTGGATATGCAAACTACTGGCAAGATTTGAACGCGAAAGATTACGGTGTCGCACAGAACCGGAACAGATGCTTCATGTTTTCGTTCCTTGGTGAATACAACTACCACTTTCCACAGCCGACACCGCTCACAAAAAGAATACGGGACTATTTGGAAGAATCAGTTGATTCCAGATTCTATGTAAGCGATAAGGCGTTAAAGGGATTCGCGGAACATGCTAAAAAGCAGAAAGAAAAGGGAAATAGTTTTCATGCGGTATGCAGAGACACTTCTGACATTGCGGCAACAATAAAAAGCAGATATTACAAAGATGGTTCTGACTGTCTTATCAGGAGCAACGTTGTAGGGCGAATTAACTCATCACAGGATGGAAAGGTTGTTGATCCAGATGGAATCGCACTTACACAGATGGCGGGTCATTATAATACGATGAAAATAATTGAGCCGACTATCGTTGCCATGCGTGACCGGAATCCAGAAAATCCGTCAGACAGGACAACGGGTGCACCTACAGAACAGCGGCTGGAACCCAATACGCAGGGACTATGTAACTGTCTTACAAGCGTCCAGAAAGATAATCTTGTAATGGAAACTGTGAAGATTAAGCAGGCTACAAAAGGAGGATCGGCTGAATGTGAGGTTGGAGGAGTGTTTGACGCAAGTTATCCCAACAGCACCACACGTAGAGGCCGCGTACAAGATAGGGGAAATATATGTCCAACAATTATGGCACAAAACCAAGAACTGTGCAGAGTTGAGACTACTCCAACTTCATACCGCATACGAAAATTGACACCCAGAGAATGTGGACGACTGATGGGAGTATCCGATGAAGATATTTCAAAAATGGCGCAAGTTAATAGCAATACCCAATTATATAAGCAGTTCGGTAACAGTATTGTTGTAGATGTAATGTGCAAAATGTTCAGTAATTTAGACATAGACCAATAAGATAGCAAACCAGAGCTGTCCGGTTTGCATAGGAGGTGGTGCCATGAAAGATAGCCCAGAGCAGAAAGTAAAACAGTATTGCGGCGAAATTCGGAAAGAAATAAGCCGCTGGAAAGAAATAAACCAGAGCGGATGTAATGATCCGTTCTGGTCGGATGGCTGCAACATGAATTTGACGGGGAATCACATCATTTATTATCAGCGTCTGATCTTGGAAATTTGTGCAGAGAACCAGTTGCCGCTACCGGAAGAATACTATTTTTCGCTCCCGCCGAAAGTTGATATGAATTACATGGCAAATCTGAAACAGAAAGAGCGGGTTGCGCGGATATTTTACGGCGGTGATGTGCCGGTAAGGAAGAAATATTTGTATGATGAGCGGCAAATGAGTTTTGCGTAATAAATTAAAATTTAGCAAGGAAGAATTGGAGGGAAAAGTATGGTTGAATTTGAAGAAGATAAGGATAAATCGAAGAAATTCTCTATCCGCATGGACATCACTATGGACAAAGAAATGTCATATGAGGATGCTGAACGGACTATCATGAATGCATTGAGACAGGCAGGAATGGTAGGACACTGCGGTGGAATCAATTAAAAGTTGGTGAGGTGGTGCGAATGGCTTTTTGTACGGAAATTGTGTGTGATGCGTGTAGTGATTGCATTACAAGGGGGAGACTTTGCACAAAGGGTCAAATGATACGCAATGCAAGAGAACAAGGATAGAGTATCGGAAAATATCATTTATGCCCTGAATGCAAAAAGAAAAGAAAACAGTTAATAAAAGAAGGATGGTTAAATTAAAATTAAAATATAGGGAGGAAACCATGAAATATTGTGATATGAATAACACGGAAATTAGGAAAATCACTTATGAGCAATGCCCATTAAAGTGTACAGGATGCGAGGCGTTATGCAATGAAATGCAAGTAAACCAGTGCAGAAAGAACTTGTCACAGGCATTTGATAAGGAATCTTAAATTAAGATTTAACTATAAAAAACGAGGAGAAAATCATGCAAAAGGATGTAAGAATGTCAGAAATTGATATTGAAATTGAAGAATATCAAGAAATGATTACTCATTCAATCCAGACCAATAACAAAAAAGACCTTGCTATGTGGCGCAGGGCATTGCAAACTGCAAAAATATCAAAAAGGAGACTTGCTAACTCATAATGTGGTTAGGATGGCGAGTTGCGATAACTTAAATGCCGAAGCACTTGGGGAACGATGAAATCGCTCTAATCGTAGTCAAGAGGCAGACATTGGTTAGCCAATGTCTCTTTGGGTACAAATTGCAGTTGGTCTGGAACACAGAAAGAATTGGCAGATTTATATCTGCGAAAACTCGAAATTCGTTTCGAGACAAAAATTGAATATGACAATTATTATTTAAGTTACTCTGGAGGTAAAGATAGTCATTTGATATATTGGTTTATCAAAAATTATCTGCACGCAGATGAAATACCGATAATATCAGTGAATACTCGCTTGGAGCACAAGGAGATTATGCAAAGGATGTATCGTAATGCTGACAAAGTATTGATCCCAGATATCAAACCTATGGATATTAAGGAAAAATACGGAATTCCATGTTTTACAAAAACGCAGGATGAATACATAAAAAGGTATCAACGAGGAAATCAATCAGAACATACTATGTCGCGCATCCTCGGAACTACGCCTTCTAAGCATAATTTGAACAAAAAAGCAAGAGAAATTACTTTGTCTGGTACGGCGCACAAAATTTCAAACGAATGTTGCATACAGACAAAGGAAAATACTCTTGCCAAATATGAAAAAGAAACTGGGAGAAAATCGATTATTGGTGTTAGAACTGCTGAAAGCGTTAACAGGCAGGGAGCTTATCAAACATGCCTTGCTAAAAGCGGAAAATTTTCACCAATATACGATTTCACAGATGCTGCTGTTGATGCAATTTATCAGGTATACAGTATAGATGAGCCAATGTTATACCACTATGTACGGCGTTCTGGATGTATAGGTTGCCCTTATATTAATGATGTAAAACGGATTGAGCAGGATTTAGCACTAGCTACTCCAAATCAACGTGCTTACATTATACAATTATTCAAAGAATCGTATGATGTAAAGGGTGTTAATTACGAACAGTTTCTAAATAATGGAATTTATGTAGATTCAGACAATCAGTTTACTTTGTCTAATTATTTCAATGATATATTGACTGTAAATAAGCAATATCATTTTTAAGCTAGGGTAAAGTTTTTGTAGGGAAATTTAATAGAAAAAGAAGAAAGCACCTGTTCCTTATGTTAGGATTGAGTTTGACGAAAAACAAAAATCCAAAGGAGGGTGCTTTCATGATTAAAAGTATACAACATTTTCAGACAGAAGGGGTAAAAAAGTTAGAAGATATTTTTGTTTCCTATGTATTCAATACCATACCCACGAATCAAAAAAATTGCATCCCTAAAGAATCGCATTTGGGGGTTGTAGAAAATAATAAATACAGCTATATTAAAATCAGTCAACTAATTCTGACTGGTTCAACGGGCAAGTCTGCTCTATTAATTCCTACAACAAACTTACACTATCCATTTTTAAACATAATATGGACAAATGCAAACAAAGCAAGTAAAATCTATTATAGAAAAGGAGATAACGAAGCGATAATATGAAGGAGCTTAAAGTGGAAAGGAAATGGAAGTATTACATCGTATTAAATAATGAGCATGAAGATTTGGTTGAGTCAGTTGATAAAGAAGATCTTGAAAATGGGTTGCCTTTGTGCCAGGATTACAACACTGCAAAATGGTTTGACTCTCCGGGAGAACTGCTGGAATGGGTAAAAAACAAGACAAGTCTTTCTATAGAAAATGAAGATTTTCATATTGAGGGACATTACGAAACGATTAAAAGATGACAAACATATCAAAGAAAGACGAGGAAAATGGAATGAAAAAAAGTAATACAAAAAGATATGTTATAAGGGACATATCTATAAATAATATGTACCGGAACGAAAGTTTTTTTTCGATGGATGGAATCGAGGCACTCGCTGATGATATTCTCCATGTTGGAATATTGAAACCATTAGAAGTATTATATGCTCCTACGGATAAGGGCGATTATAAGATTGTTGATGGAGTAAGAAGATGGGCTGCGCTCAAAATGTTGGTGGCGCAGGGTTATACGAGATTTGAAACAGTAGCATGCAAAATTGTAGTTGCAAAAGATGAAAAATCAGCCAAACCAATTATTGCGGGTGATGCTCACCAAAGATAGTCTGATGTCTTTAAAGATAAGGAATGTATGCTATAAAAAATATAAGTAAATAACGAAAATACAGTGTATTTACATTCTGCATATATTATGCTATTATAAATACATATTGTAAACAAAACTAGAGGAGTCATTAACGGATTTTGCAGCTTATAGCTGTGAATGAGAGTTAATGGCTTCTTTTTTGTTATACAAAATATTATAAAAAAGAAAGGAGCAATAAAAAATCATGGCACAAAATGATTCTGTGTCTGTTCTGGAATATCTAGATGAAAAGGACTATGTAGATATAAACATAGAAGATGTCCTTTTTCAAATAGCATCTCCGAGGACGACAGATGAGGGGGAAGGAGATTCATTCTTGGAAAAATACCTTCCATTGCTGTCCCAAACGTCTAATGGGTATTTAAAACTTTAAACAGGAGGAAAAATAAAAAATGTTATGTGGATCATTAAAAAACTGAAAGAAAGGATAAGGTGAAACAGATATGAGGCAATTAAATTCAGAACAGCAGTCGGCTGTGAATTGCATAGAAGGGCAGTTGTTAGTTGTAGCGTGCCCAGGAAGCGGTAAAACGACGGTTATCATTGAGAGAGTGAAGCATATGTTGGATTCTGGTATAAATCCAGAATCAATCCTGGTAATTACTTTTACCAAAGAGGCAGCGCTTCAGATGTCTGAACGGTATAAAAAGGAGTATGGCTCAACGAAGGTGTTTTTCGGGACCATACATTCGATATGCTTTCGAGTTATTGCGAAGGCGTACGGAATACAGATATCGAACCTTTTAAAAGAAGGTGAACAATGGGACTTTTTCCGGAACTATTTATATAAAAGGGTAAAAACAGATGATATGGAAAACTACATAAAAAACCTGTTCGCGGAACTTAGTCTGATAAAAAATGCTGATATCTCTCTGTCTTCATATACTCCGAAAAATGTTGAAAAACAGATTTTGAGAGATTCAATGAATGCATATGAAGAATTTAAAAAAGAAAACCGAAAAATTGATTTTGATGATATGCTGATCTGGTGCAGGAAAGCATTTCAAAATAAACCGGATGAACTTGCTTTCTGGCAGAATAAATTCCGGTATATTATGATAGATGAGTATCAGGATACCAATAAAGTGCAGGCAGAAATTTTCTATATGCTTGCTGGGGAAAAAGGAAATCTTTGCGTTGTAGGGGACGATGATCAGTCCATTTACCGATTCCGCGCTGCGGATCCTGATATAATGTTAGGATTTCCCCAAAAATATCCGCAATGCAACGTTGTGTCGCTGGATGTAAATTATCGCAGTGAACAGGAAATCATACATAGAGCCACGGCACTGATAAAAAATAATCAAAACAGATTTCAGAAAAATTTTAAAGGCTTTAAGAATGAAAAAGGTACTGTACAGGCTATTCCGTGTGACAGCCCGGAGACGCAGGACATGGCAGTATTGAAAAAAATTTCTGACCTAAATAAAAGAGGCGTTCCGTATAACGAAATGGCTATACTGTATCGTACTAATACAGAAAACCAGCTTCTGATTGGAAAATTGCTGAATTTAAAAGTCCCTTTTTACACCACAGAAACACCGAGAGACTATCATTTGGATTTTGTCTTTCAGGATATAATGGCGTACTGGCGGATATCTCAGGGTACAGACAAAAAAGGAGATTTCCTTCGAATCCTGAATCGTCCGACTAGGTATTTAAAAAGAGAATTATTCAAAAATTGCACCTTTAACAAAAAAGAATTGCTGAAGGTCTGCGAAAATTCGTCTCAAAGTAGCAGCGCTAAACAGAAGATCATCGAAATGTTCGTAGATATTGATAATCTTTCAAAAATTGAAGATCCAACGAAATTCATCAATTACATGGTGAATATAATGGATTATGATGCAGCAATAGATGCTTACTGCGAATTTTGTAGGCGAGACAAATCTGAGGCGCGGGATTTACTAAAAACCTTAACCACAGAAGCGCGATCGTTTACCACCATGAAAGAGTGGAATGATTATGCTGAGTATTACGCAGAAGCATTACGCAAACTGAAAAAGGAGAAAAGAAAGGAAGGGGTTTGCTTATCAACTTTTCATTCCTCTAAAGGTTTGGAATGGGAGTATGTTTTTATCATTAATGCAAATGAGGATAATTGTCCGTTTAAGAAAGCGGAGAGTGATGCTGATTATGCAGAAGAACGAAGGCTTTTTTATGTCGCATTGACTAGAGCAAAAAGAAGCTGCAGTATGTTCTATTCAAAAAAAGGAATGTCGGAAGATAGACATTCACGATATTTAGAAGAAATGTCTCTTTTGTAGAGATCATTTATCTGCCATATATATAATCCAATGTTTATTTAAGGATTATATATATGGCTTTTTTAATGATTGACTTGAATAGCATGTAATCAAATGGTAAAATATACTAAAAATGTAAGCGCTTGTAATAGCGTTAGTTATCGCTATTACTTATAAAATATTGGGAGGAATAGTCATGAAAAACGAAGATCATTACAGGCTGTGCGTGGAATACATCAAGAAAATTGATAATGCATTGTATGAACATTGCCGGCGTACAGCGGAATATGCATACGGTATAGCTGAACAATTACATAAAGACAAAAAGCTGGTCTATAAAGCTGGTCTTGTTCATGATATCGGGAAAATCGCTACTTCTCCCAGTATATTGAACAATCCGAAGAAACTTACTGCATATGAAAGACAAATTGTAGATATGCATAGCTATCTGGGATATTGTATATTGAAAAACAGTCATGTAAATAATGATATATGTAATATCGTGCTGTATCATCACGGCGAAGATAAACCACATTTTGAAATTGATGAGGTACCTGGAGAAGATGTCCTGTATTTGGCTAAAATTTTAAGATGTGCAGATGTATTTGACGCATTGCGAAGCGAGCGAGTGTATGCACAGGCCATTTCAGCGCAAAAGGCATTGGATATACTTTATCAATCGCCTGAATTGGACAGGGACATTGTGGATGTTATGGCTGCAAAAATGCAAAAGGAATCGTGCTTAAATGCTATTTAAGCACATGGAAGGGATAATGACATGAAAAAAATTTTTCGCCGGATATTGATCGTAGGGATTGTCATTGCCTGTGTATCTATACATTATAATCCGGAAAGATATATAAAAACTTCGAGCAATCAAAATGCAATCGAGGTAATAACGGACGATACAGAAGCAACAATTTCGCCAAAAGAAACGGCTATTGGCATTCAAACAGCTTTGGATGTGTTAAATGGTCCAGCCAAAAACTTTTGTGAAGGAGCGTTGCTCAATGCAACGCAATTTATCAGCGATACTTGGATGTCTGTACTTGATGGAACAGGGCATACTTCAGATAATGAAAATCTTGCAGATAAAGCTTCCGGAGGCATAAAAGATTTTTTCGCACAAATATCATCTTCTAAAAAAGCCACATCCGAATGCGATACGGCAACATTAGAGCGGGTGATAGATGGAGATACGATCGTCGTAAATATAGACGATTCTTCACAAAAAATAAGATTCATAGGAATAGATACACCTGAAAGTGTAAATCCAGATGAAAGCAAAAATAATATTTATGGTCAAATGGCAAGTGATTATACAAAAGAGCTGCTGAAAGAAGTTACCACCGTGTACCTTACATATGATGAAGAGAAAACGGACCAGTATGGTAGAACATTGGCATATGTTTGGTTATCAGATCCGGATTCGGTATCTGATAAAGAGGTTGAAAATCAAATGTTAAACGCTGTGCTTGTAAAGAATGGATATGCCTATAATAAAGTATACATGCCAAACAAAAAATACGCTGATTTTTTTGACAGACTACGAAAAAATGCCCAGGATTCGAATATGGGATTATGGCAATATCCAGATTTTTCCGCATTATGGGAAAGGTAAATGCAAAAATAGTTTACATTATGTATATCATATGTTATTATAATACACATAAAACAATCAAATATAAGAGAAGTCATTAACGGATTTTACAGTTTAAAACTGTGAATGAGAAGTTGATGGCTTCTCTTTTTTTGTTGTCAAAAAGAAAGGAGCAATAAAAACGATGGAAAATTTAAAGAAAGAGGAGACAAAAAAAACTGTAGAAATTGAAACTGTAGAAATTAAGGATGCGGAACTTGAACGATTAGAATCAGAAGGAGAGAAAGAGTCTACTTATGCGACTGGTGCCGAGAAATTAAAAGCTGAAGAAAATGCCGTGCTGGAAAGTGTGGTTCCGGAATACAAGGATATCATGGCACAACAGTTTGGGGTGCTTTTTGATGTTCTTGTAAAAAAAGCGGACGAAGATGCAGCTTTTAATGCATTGGTACTACAAGAGCATAAGTCATTTAAACGCGCCATGAAATTTGCTGAAAACAAGGCAAGAACACTCCGTACACCTACGGAAGAAGAAAAAAAGGATGCGCGGAGAGGGATTCCGATTGTCACACCAGTATCTCCTGAAAAGGTACTGGAATGGATCATTGACTATTATAAAGTTGATGATAAAGAAGAATACGAAAAAGAAATGAAAAAATATGCGCCTCACAAACCGATTGCGGTACCAAAGACGCAGCCTACAGCAAAGGCACAGCCTTCCGTTCCGCACAAGCGTGCATTGAAAAAAGGAGAAATAGAAGGACAGATTGACTTTATGTCTATGTTCAATCTGTAGCAGAGAGGAGAGCGAACGACTATGAATATGACTGAAAAATTAATGGAAGAAGCTGGAAACGATATTTGTCTCAGAAATTTGGTGATGATCATTTCCAGAGAAACAATACTTGATGAAGCTGTGGAGGTGCTTATTCGGGCATCGAAAAGAACTTTGTCCGAAGCTTATGATTATGTTAAAGACGCTGCCAGAAAAAATGGGCGACACGGTCTGATAACTGTATCAAAAAGGGAAGTGTATGAATGGATCTGTGAATTTTACAACCTGTCTGAGGATAAGTATCAGCAGCTAACCCATTCCGGATTTTCCGAAAAAAAACTTTCCATGGTCGCAATACTTCCAGTAAAAATTGACAGTTCCAAAAGGTCAAAAAAGCCGGAAGCACAAATAGATGGACAAATGAACATCTATGATTATATTTAAATTGAGTTTACATTATGTGCGTCATGTGATATTATAAAATACATAATACAAACAAAATAAGAGAAGTCATTAATGGATTTTGCAGGTCACACCTGTAAATGAGAAGTTGATGGCTTCTTTTTTTGTTGTCAAAAAGAAAGGAGCAATAAAAATTGATATCAAACAAAAAAAGAAGGAGGAATATGGTATGCAGTTAGCGTATAAAGGATTTGATCCTGATTTAAGCTGTCGTGGATTGAAATTCAAACAAACTGAATGGAATGAAGAACCAGAAGCTAATTGTGTAAAAAATGGATTTCACTGTGCGGAGAATCCATTGGACTGCTTGACTTATTATCGAAACATGGATCGTTCCGTTTATTATGTTGTGGCCGTAGATGGGGACATCGACGAAGACGGCTACGACACAAAAATAGCTGGTACCAGAATGAAACTGGTGAAACAGCTTAGTAAACTGGAGTTTGTAGCTCATGCATTGAAATATATGCAGGCTCATCCATACAGACGTGATAGTAACAATGTTGAGCAGGAGAAAGGAGAAGTCACCTCGAATCACTTTGTTATCGTGAGAGGAAAAGATCCGGTAGCAAAAGGGAAATCAGGAGATATACTCGCATTCTGCAAAGAAGAAGCTAATAGCAAAAAAATTGTTGATATGGACATGTGGGAAGTGGGAAAAGACAATCTACTTCCAGATGTGTGGTATGACATGAATGGACAAAGGAGATAAAGAACTATGAAAAAAAGTGATATAAAAAAATTTGAAAAAATCCAGGAGCTGCTTGCCTCAAATGAAATTATGCAGATGGCAGAAAAAGACGTTCCGCGAAAAATAAAAACATATTATATGAATGAATATGCATACAAAACGGATCTGTACTTCCGCTGCAAATTATACGGTGATATTCTCGAAGTTGCCATTTATGAAACGCAGTGTTTAAGAATGGGAGCCAGACGCCCTTCATATGAAGTATTTATTGATTATGAAAAGCGGGATTACATCACTCGAGATGTTATGCATGAAAAATTTCTTACTGCAAAAATGGAAAATCTTTTAGTTGATCGTCGAAAATTGGAGTGTGTAACTAAAAGATTTATATCAGAGGAAGATAACGCTTTAATTCAGCGTTTTCTAAAAAAAGACGATGAGGGAATTCAATGTATCGTGGATTTCCAAAACGAGATAAAAAGAGAACGCCTTCTGGCAGCAAGGGCAAGGGAAGTCGCTCCATGGGATAAGCAAATGAAGAAAGTTCCAGATATTCCAAAAGACTTTATGACGTGGGGAGAACGTTTTGCTGTTCAGGAACACTTTATTTTTTATACATATGACAAAAAAGGGGCAAAAAAGGGCTTTTGTAGTTGCTGCAAAAAAGAAGTTCCTATCGTTAATCCAAAGCATAATAAAAAAGCTGTCTGCAAATGCTGCGGACGACATGTTACATTTAAATCAAGAGGAAAGGCAGGCACTTTTTCTACGGAAAGCTACCTCGGGTATTTGATGCAGAAAGTTGATGACGGAATGGTGCTGAGAGTTTTTTATTTCACTAATCATTTTGCCAAAGGAAACGAAATACCCAAAGTTAATATGTCTGAAACGAGAAGGGTTCTGTATACAAAAGAGTTTGCACCCGATACATATGTATATGCATTATATAAAAATGAGTATTTGCGATGGGTGCATACAGCATCGTTTTTCAGATACGGCAGCCTGTATAATGCGCCTGGACGCATCTATCCACGCACATTACCTTCTCTGGCAAAGGATGCATTGAAAATGACTGGACTTCCAGAAATGATCAAGGCATTGAAAAATATAGATCCTGAAATGTATCTGAATGCTTTAAGAGAAAATCCATATTTGGAGCAGTTGGCGAAATCAGGACTTACAAGGCTTGCACATGCAGTTATATTTGACATGAAATTAGATCTTGATATCCAGGATATAAAGGAATTGCCAAAGGCACTTGGGATTGACCGGGCTCGAATGAAAAGGTTAAGAGAAAACAATGGGGCAAGAGTATATCTTGCCTGGCTGAAATATGAAAAGTGGGAAAATACGATCATCGATGATAATGTGATTCGTTATTTTTCAGAAATAGGCGTTACGCCTGATCAGCTTTCATTTATTTCGGATCGGATGAGCGAAACAAAAATTTGCAATTATTTAAAAAAGCAGTACAAGCTCTCCGGCAGAAAGCCGCAGGAACTGATTGGAACATGGGATGATTATCTTGCCATGGCTTCAAGGTGCAAAATCGACGTGAAAAAAGAAATCTTCTATAAACCGAAAAACCTGTTAGAAAGCCATAACGAGGTGGTCAAACTTTGTGGCGGAGTAGAGGTTGCTTTGAGAGCCGGCGAAATAGCGAGTAAGTTTCCCGACATTGACAACATTTGTCAATCACTCAAAGAAAAGTACGAATTTCACAACAAGAAGTACGCAATAGTTGTTCCCGATCGAATTGAAGATATCATTACAGAAGGAAAAGTTCTTGGTCATTGTCTGGATCGAGATGACAGATATTTTGAGCGTATGCATGATAGAGAAACATATATCGTTTTTTTGAGAAAAACAGAATGCATCGACACGCCATACTACACACTTGAAATCGAACCAGATGGAACGACCAGACAAAAGCGAACAACAGGAGACAACCAAAATGCAGATTATGAAAATGCTGTTGACTTTATCAGAAAATGGCAAAAAGAAATAAGAAGCAGATTAACAGAAGAAGACTTCATGCTTGCTCGCAGAAGCGCAAAATTGAGAGAAGAAGAGTTCAAAGAACTTCGTAGAACAAACGCAAAAATCAGAAACGGTCATTTAGCCGGAAAATTGTTGGCAGATGTACTCGAAGCAGATCTTATGAAGGCAATAGATGTTGCCTGAGAAAGCAGAGGAAAAGTGTATGCGTGTAAAAATATATACCGTTGGGAAACAGCGTGTGATTGGTGAATATCTTACTAGAAATGTATTTGAATCCACTTTTTATCACAAGGACATGCCTGCTCTATCTCAGAAGCAGTGTAGCGAGATTTTGGATAGTGCTTATCCAAATTTTAAAGCAGCATCAGGGATATTCGTAGTTGAAAACGTAGATACTGCTTATGTTGGAAGTCAGCATATTTACCGAAATGGGAGTATACTGAACTTTTAAAGGAAAATACGTTGTTTACATCTCGTATATCCTATGCTAATATAAATTACATAAAACAATAACAATAAGAGAAGCCATTAATGGATATTTGCATGTTACATGCTTGCAGATAGAAGTTGATAGGCTTCTCTTTTTTATTGTCAAAAATCAAAAAAGAAAGAGGGCTATAAAAGTGAAAATTTTAAAAAAGAGTAAACGCGGGCTGACTTTTTCTCTGGACGAGGGAAATGGGCTTGTAGCAGTTGGAACCAAATTTGATTATTTCATTGACGGTAAAAAAGGAGCAATCACGATCGTTCCGTCGGAAACCGGAAAGATGAAAGTGTCAAGGAAAAAAAGCGGCAAAAAAATAAAACCGTTATTCGACATCCGTTCCAAAGAAGTCCGGAATATTGTATCAGCAGCAGATTATTTAAAAGTAGAAATCCGGAATGACAAAATTATTGTGACCACATATGTCAAAACAAGGGCACAGATAAAGACGGCAAAAGTCTATGATTTTGCAACGGCACTTGGGTTAAGAAAAACAGGTGGCATAATCATTCCAACCATGGATATCGCAGCAGGTGGCGAATGCTATGGTCAAATTGATTTTGAAACGTACCTTTCGTCCATCAAAACTACAACATCGCTTGGCTTAACCGAAATACAAAAATGCTCTGAAGATCTGAACAAAGTATACCGCGTATGCTCTTTGTTCTCCGGAGCTGGCATGCTTGACTACCCGTTTCATAAAGATCCGTCTTTCAATATTGTATTTGCAAATGATTTCGACGGAGCTGCTTGCGAATCGTATCAGCATAATATTGGCGATCATATCGTACATGGTTCCGTATATGGAATTAACGGGAAAAACATATCCGCAGATGTAGTAATTGGTGGTCCGCCTTGTCAGGGATTTTCGACTGAAAACCGACATAATATGAATTCTGCTGTATCCCAGGAAAAAAGAGATCTTGTAGACGAATACATAAGAATTGTCAATGAGATTCAGGAGTGTAAAGTCTTTTGTATCGAAAACGTACCACAATTCCTTACTGCAAAACAGGGCGACTATATCAATCGTGTCCTGGAAAAGTTAAAGGGCTTTGAAATAAGCGTTCAGGTGGTAACAGATTGCAAAATTGGAGGATTTACCACAAGGAAACGCGCCGTTGTTATTGGTTCAAAAATAGGCGCAATCAGGCTTCCTGCTGTCAACGTTCTTCCAATGAAAACAGTAAGAGAAGCTTTATCAAAAGTAGACGCATCGTGGTTCAATTTTAAGGACATTACAAAACCATCAAAGGAAACAGAAAAGAAAATGAGCTATGTCCCGCAAGGAGGAAACTGGAAAGATATTCCGCATGAAATATCGAATCTTGGAAAAGATACGCATTCTGCGATTTATCGAAGGCTTGACGAAAATGGGCAAGCTCCAACAATTACGAATTGGCGTAAATCAAACATTACGCATCCAACAGAAAACCGAGTATTATCAGTAGCTGAAGCAGCTGCACTTCAAGGATTAGATAAAGGATTCCGTTTTTACGGGAACTTAAATGAACGTCAGCAGCAATGCGGAAACGGAGTGCCTCAATCACTTGCCTCGCTTATATGTAAAACGATAAAGAAAGCATTGGACGTATTCTATAATAATCAGATGATGCCGGCTTTATAAAAGAAACAATATGTCCTGGAATATAAATCCTGGATAAAGACGAAAGGAGCAATAAAATATAAATATGTATGATTTTCAGACGCTACTCTTTGAAAGAGTGGAAACAAAATTTAAGGAAAGAGATATTGTATATCGCGCAGAAGATGGCGTTAAACGCGTTATGATCGTTCGGGCAGAAAAAGATACTTACCAGGTACATTATGTAGACGACGATAAGGCAGACCGATTTGTTCCGGCGGATATGCTGTTTCGTATAAACGAAAAAACGTTTGCTGAAAACAGATGGTATGAATACGCAGGTCAATTTTTAGTAATCCCGAAAAACAAAATGGTGATTACAGAGTTTGTAAACTATGAAATTGCCTACGTCTATCCTAAATTGGGGGCCAAATCGTTAGGTAGAGTTCATAATGTTTTTGCAGCTGTCGTAAACGAAAGCTGCATCTATTATAAGACAGTTGGCGGATACGCTATGATGAAAGAGTCCAGTGATCCCTATTCTGAACTTGAGTCATTCAAGGAAAAAATAGATGCCAGATTAAAAAACGATAAATGTACAGCGTTCCAGTTAGGTCAAAAACCCGAATGCAAAAATATGTATTTTGTTCCAGTTGACAATATCTACGTTGAATGGGACTATTTTTCTCTAAGGATGAATTTGTAATTAAAAGCTGAAGAAATGGATTGCTGACTTGAAAAAGTAAATTCCAGTGCAGGGGTAAATTCCACTACGCTTTAAAA
>OIZA01000659.1_pt1 | contig 15911 bp, 19 predicted proteins | sample 1588381 | NCBI WGS metagenome assembly OIZA01 (sample SAMN03283277) | human gut metagenome | biome: human-associated habitat; material: feces | host: Homo sapiens | place: Peru | collected 2012 | reverse complement strand
AAGCGAGATGTCCGCCGTTATGCGAAACCGTCTCTATAAGTACGCCCCTTATCTCATTCGCAAGGGCGTCAAGCTTATCGGGCGGAATATTCTTCACATCTCGGGGAGATTTAATTTTGTCAAGATAATTTATTTCCATCTGTTTCCTTAAAATGTATCAATATTTTCTGTCCGTCAGTTCCTTGGCGAGTTTGACGAGAAATTCGTTGTTTTCAAAGTTAGCTATGCTTCTGACGGCGTTTTCGGTCAGTTCTTCGGCGATTTTTTTAGCCTTTTCAACGCCGAACAGTGTGACGTATGTCGTCTTTCCGCATTCTTCGTCGCTGCCTATCGGCTTGCCGAGAACTTCCTCGGTGCTTGTCACGTCGAGAATATCGTCGACCGCCTGAAACGCGTAGCCGATGTTATCGGCATAGCTCACAAGTGCGTCTGTCTTATCGCTGTCCGCGCCTGCGCAGATACAGCCGAGTTTTGCGGCACATCTTATAAGCGCGCCTGTTTTAAGCGAATGCATCTTTCTTAGTGTGTCATATGATATCTGTTTTCCTTCGCTCTGAAGGTCGATGACCTGGCCGCCGACCATTCCGCCGAAGCCTGCGTTTTCGGCAAGGCAGGCAATCGCGGCAACTTTCTTCGCGTTATCGATCTTCGCCTTAGCGGCAACTTCAAACGCGTACGTCAAAAGAGCGTCGCCGGCGAGCAGAGCGTATTCTTCGCCGAATTTGACATGGCACGACGGCTTTCCGCGGCGCATATCGTCGTCGTCCATGCACGGCAGATCGTCGTGGATCAGCGAGTAGGTGTGGATCATTTCGAGCGCGCACGCCATGTCGACGGCGTCTGAAATTTCGCCGCCGCACATTTTGCAGCTTTCCAAAACCAGCACGGGTCTGACCCTTTTACCGCCGTTTTCGACCGAATACTTCATCGCTTTCAAAACGATATCTCCGTTTTCGGCGCCCGATAAAAGCTCGGCGAGCCTTGCGTTCACAATGTCAATGTATGCCTTGAAATCCGATTTGTAATCATTCATTTTCGCTGTCTTCCTTAGTTTCCGTGAGTTCGGTTATTTTGAGCTGTGCCTCTTGTAATTTTTCGTTGCAGAAGTTAACAAGAGCCGTTCCCTCTTCAAAAAGCTTGAGCGATTTGTCCATCGTTATGCTTTCGCTTTGCATTTCGTCGGTTATTTTTTCGAGCCGCTTCATTGCCTGCTCGAGCGTCATATCTTTTTTCATTTTGTCACCTCGTCGACGGTGCATATCGCGCTGCCGTCTTTCATTCGGAGTTTGATTTTTCGGTTCGTTTTGAGTTTTTTTGCGCTGTCGACGTGTTTGTCGTTTTCATCGAAAACAACGCCGTATCCCCTCGCGAGAGTTTTCAGCGGGCTCAGCGCGTCGAGCTTGCCCGACATCGCCGAAAGTTCGATAACTTTTCTTTCGAGGGTACGCTTGAGCGTCTGCTCAAGTTTGGTTTTATACTCGGATATTTTATCACTGCGGACTTTAAGTTCGTTTTCGGGCGAATACAGGAAAAGCGTATTAGCGTAATCTTTAAGCATATATTCGAAGTCGGATATCTTGTCCGAAACCGATTTGCTTATGGCTTGTTCAAAATAAGCGACCTCGCCGAGAAGCGACCTTACATCGGGTGTAGCGAGTTCAGCCGCCGCTGACGGTGTGGGCGCTCTCAGATCCGAAACGAAGTCGGATATAGTGTAGTCGGTTTCATGTCCGACAGCGGAGATTATCGGGATCTCGCTTTCGAATATCGCTCTTGCGACGGTCTCATCATTGAAAGACCATAAATCTTCTATCGAGCCGCCGCCGCGCCCCAAGATTATCGTGTCGGCACATTTTAGAAGATTTATCCGCCTGAGCGCTTTTACTATCTCCCCTGCGCTCTGATCTCCCTGAACATGGACGGGAACTATCATAAGCTCACAGCAGGGGTACCTTCTTGAAATAACATTTATGATATCCTGAACAGCCGCGCCCGTCAGCGAAGTCACGACAGCTATCCGTTCGGGATATTTCGGTATAGGCTTCTTATATTCGGGTGAAAACAGTCCTTCTTTGCCGAGCTTTTCTTTAAGCTGTTCATAAGCTAAGTTCAGCTCACCCAGACCGTCAGGCTGCATATCGGTGACATATAACTGATATACGCCGTCTCTTTCAAAGACGGAGACCGAACACCTGACGAGAACGCGAAGTCCGTCATAAGGCTCAAAGCGTATATTCTGAGCGTATTGTCTGAACATGACCGCTTTTATAGCCGAGGTTTCGTCTTTGAGTGTGAAATAGAAGTGACCGCTTCTGTAATGATTAGTAAAATTGGATATTTCACCGGTCACATATATATTTTTAAGATTTTCGTCGTAGTCAAAAATTGATTTCAGATAATAATTTATCTGACTGACACTTAAAACAGCGTTCATTTTTGCTCCTTTAAATATGTGAGTATCGCCGTTCCTGCGGCGTTGTCTGATGAAAATGCGCTTTGAGCGAAGTAGGCTCCGAATTTCCGGGTAAAGCGTTCTTTGATGATAGAGTTTGACATTACGCCGCCTGAAAAGACAAGAGGAAGATCGCCATGTTTTTCAAGAGCATATTCGGTCATTTTTTCAAGCGCGCAGGCGATATAGTCAATACAGAATCTCGCGGTGTCTTCGTTCGTTTCGCCGTTCTCCAGCATTTGGCGGCATTTATTTTCAAGCCCCGAAAGGCTGCAATTTCCGTCTTTAATCGGAACTTTAGGCTTGTATACTTTATCGCTTTTCTGCGCGAGTTTGTCTATTTCGGGTCCGCAAGGGAAATCGAGCCCCATCATTAGCCCCACTCTGTCGACGGCTTGTCCTGCTTTAAGATCGCTCGACGAGGCGGTTATATCGCAAACTATGATACCGTCATCGTCGGGTCTTACAAGCAGTGACTCTGTTGTACCGCCCGAAACATGAAAAGCTATGAACTTTTCTTTCAAAAGCTCAAGCTTGTCCGCCGAATATAAGGCGGCGGCGATGTGTCCCTGCTGATGTGAAAAGCGGCGGACGTTGATTTTGTTGACGGCGGCGATGCATTCGGCGACGCCCAAACCGACGGTGAAGCAAGGCATGTATGAGCCTTCGACATTCCGGGGTCTTGACGAAACGCCGACAGCCGTTATCTCTTCGCCGCATTCATCCATTAGGTCGCGAACGATCTGCGGCAACTGCTGCGTATGGTGGAACACAGCGTCACTCTGACGAAGTCCCTTTTCGCCTTTTTTGACGGGCAGGAGCTTCTTTTTCTGAATGATCAGATTACTTTCAGGGATATATAACGCCGCCGAGGTCGTGTAGTTGCTTGTATCTATACCGAGATAAGCCATGTCACATCGACCTTGCGACAGAGCCGAGAACGCCGTTTATATATGACGGCTCATCGTCAGAAGCGAACTTCTTGGCGAGCTCAACGGCTTCGTTTACAGCGACGCCCGTCGGTACATCGTCATAGAAAAGCATCTCGCAGACCGCTAATCTGAGTATGGCTCTCGTTATCTTTGATATTCTCGAAGCGCTCCAGCCTTTGAGATTGCTCTCGATTTTGCTGTCAATTTCCTCGAGCTTATCATATGTGTCGGTTGCAAGCTTGACAGCATATTTATCCGCCTTGAAAACCTCGTTTTCTTCGGCGAATTCAACGAGCTCGGAAATCTCGCTTTCCGGCTGAAATGATCTTTCGAATATAAGTATAAATGCCTGTTCTCTCGCTTCTCGTCTCGTCATAATTTTACCTTTCCTTTACTTTGCCGATAAGCTCCGAACGGAAGCTTTCGGCTCTGAGCAAAATAATATGCCCTCCGCCACGAAAACGAAGGGCATGGCGTTTTGTATAATTTTTCATTCATATTGATTATAACATCAATTTATAAATTATACAACTACTTTGCCTGAATAATTGTTATATTTTCCGCCGGGATTTTGCTCTGAGTTGACACTATATCCGTTATCTGCAAGAGATATAGCTCGTCGATAGCGTCGGCGTCGACAACGATTTCCGCCTGATCGCCGTTGAGTATCGCAAGACAGTCGGCGCCGGTTTTAGCTGTTATGAGATTTTCTATGTCCGTCTCAAGTTTGACGGCGTTTGTGTATTCTTTCATCAGCTTGTCGGCTTCGTCGGTCTTTTTGCCGTCTTTGAGAAGCTCTTCGATTTTGTCGAGCGCTTCGTCATGCATCTGAGTTCGCTTTAATTGAGCTTTGGCGAAGTATTCCTTGGATTTAGCCACGCTTTTGGCTTCTTCGGCTGTGTCGGAAGCGTCACTTGTTTTTTCTCCGTCTTTTCCGCTTTCCTTAGTCGTTCCGTTGACATAGATGCTGTCGCCTAAATTTGACGACGACGAAGTCGAAGTGTTCACTCCCGCGCTCTTTTTTACATCGTACTTGTTGTAGTACCAGTTGACGAGAATCGCCGACGCCATGGCTATGGCGAGCGTTGCCGTCAGGATCTGTCTTTTCTTTGTCAGTTTGCTCATGTTTTCCTCCTAATTCTGCATTTTTGATATGCTGACCTTGGTGCTGCTTATGCCTAAAACCGAACAAACGGCTTCGGTTATGCTGTTCGCGGTAATATATGAGTCGCCTCCGTCACAAACCACCGCTACTCCCCTGATCTTCGGCTGAACGATCTTCAGCAGCAAGCCGCCCTCGTCAGAGCTTGTTTTTATAACAACATATTCACTTTTGCCGTCGTTTATGTCTGATGCGTAAACATTCTCTTCGCTTGTGTCGAGTGTGACCATGACCTTGCATCTGCCTGCGCCGTCAATGAGTGAAATAACGCTTTCGAGTTTTTTCTCCGTTTCTTCGGCGTACGAGACGGTATTCTGCGCGGTCGGGGTTTCCTGCCCGGCTTTTTTGTCTTTATCGCCGCCCGACCCCGACAGCAATATCGCCGCCATGAGAATTATACCGACGGCGACAAGAATTATCGGCCGCTTGCTTTCGGGAATCTTTTCGATAAGCTGTTTGATTCTTTTCTTTATCTCGTCTGTCATTTCATCGCTCCCTGTATATAAATTCGGCCGCTTCGCCGAGCTGCGTCTCGATTCGCGACTGCGCTGTGTATTTTTCGATGCCGCTTAAGCGCGTACCTGTTATTATGACTGTCGGCTTGCCGCCGTCCGTTATCAGTTCGATCTCGGCGTTTTCGTCGTATTCTTTGTATATTTCGACTATTTGTTCTTCGGTTTCGGAGTTCACCGATCCCGATATTTTTTCTTTCAGCTCGCTTTCGTATTCACTGACGGCTTCGCCGTTTTCGACCGAAAAATCCGCCTTGAACATGTCGCCTACAGACGAAATATCGAGCTTGAAAAGGCAGACGATTAAAATCAGCGTGACAACGAATTTGACGGTCTTTTTATCGCTGCGTTCGGGCAAAAGCCGCATGAAAACGCCCGTCACGATAAGGATGAGGCAAAGCGAAAACGCCCAGCTTTTTATCTCACTCATCCTGCCGCCCCCTTTATCGTTACGGTGAGCCCTGTCGCGATTATAACGAGGACAAGCTCAAAGAAAACCATCGCCGTCAGGAGTTTTATTCCGCCCGCGAACCCCCTGACGACCGACGAAGCCGACGGTGCCGAAAACAGGTCGCCGATAATGCCGAGCAGGCAAAGAGCGGCATAGCAGACCGATAGCTTGACCAAAATCGGAATGTTAATCGCGGCGACGCAGATTATTCCGAACACGGCGACAGTGCTTTTGATAAGCTCGAGCGAACCGACGACAGAGCTTAAAATTGCGCTTATATTTGAGCCGACGACGGGAACGAAACTCGATATAACATATTTCCCTGATTTATATAAAACGCCGTCGAGATCCTTGGCGAGAACATTTTTGACCGACAGAATAAATGTAAATACAGTCGAAAGAGCCGCGAAACACCCGGTCAGAACCTTGTTTATGCTGTGGACAAGTTTATCACCCTTCACGCCTTCGCCGAGATCAAGCGAAATAACAAACGAAAAATATACGCCGATAAGCGGTATCAAAAGCTCAGCGGCTATTGACGACACGATCTGCGCCGCCGCCACTGTTACTGAGTTATAAAGAACGGACACCGTCACATTACCCGAAACCGACAGCAAAGCCGTTATGATCGGCGCCAATGTCAGAAGAAGTTTACCCGTGAGGTTAAACACACCGACAGTCTGTGTTAAGATGTCCGAAACGAATGAAGCTGTCATTATGACCGTTATCATAGCGAAAACGGAGGAGACTATATCTTTTTCTCCCGACTTACCGGGCCTTACGGCGGCGATGACCGTCATAGCGATCAGCATGGCGAGCATCTTAAAGAAATACGGCACTGCATCCTTGACAGAGCTTTTCAGTATATCGCCGACGGCTCTGAACGACTGAGAAAACGAAATGTTGAATACGGAGTCGAAGTTAAGAGTGTCTATTCCGAATGAGCTTAGAATTTCCTTTGCTTCGCCGTCAAGAGCGGAATATATTTCCGCACCGTAATCCGCCGATTCGGAATGCGGATCAAGCTCTTCGCCGAAAGCCGAAAGCGAAAACAGATATAAAAGCGAGACAACGATTAAAACCGTAGATCCGATTTTTTTGAATTTCATGTTATGTACCTATATATCCTGCGATTATTTTTATAACCGAGCTTATCAGCGGCAGAGCGGAAACCGTGACGGCGATCTTTCCGCTCAATTCAACGCAGGAAGCCAAAAATCTGTTTCCTCCGTCGATACACGCGTCGCTTGTTATGCTCGAAATCACTGTTATCCCGACCGCCTTGAAAAATATCTTCAGCGCCGACAGATTAAGCTCGGAAAGCTCCGTTAAGCCGTCGAGTGCCGTTTTTATATATCTGAGATCGCTTATACCCGACGCTATGACGCAAACGCCGCAAAGCAGGGCAAGATAAGCCGCGTATTCCTTTTTGGTTTCTTTCAGCGCCGCAATGACAACGCACGCTATCAGGGCGACGATCGCCGTTTTCAGATACATATTCATATATCAAATATTCCCCTGACTTCGGAGAAAAGCTCCGTCAGCTTCGGTATCAGCATCAGGACGACTATAACCAAGCCGGCGAGCGTTGTTATAACAGCGTATTCGTCTCTGTTAGAGCGCGAAAGAAGCTGATTAAGTATGGCGACTATAATCCCGACGGCGGCTATTTTGAATATCAGATCAATTTCCATGTTTTCCTCCGAAATCTATATCATCATTATCGCGAACGCAAGTCCAGACGCAACGCCGGCGACGATATAAAGTCTTTTTTTCTCGCTTTCGTCCCTCTCGGCCTTTTCGAGCTCCCTTGAGAAGTGACCGACCGCGTACCCTATAAGCTTATCCTGAGATGAACAGTCGCTTGTACCTAATTTATCGCCGAGCGACAGAAAAATCCGCCTGTCGTTTTCGGATAAAACCGAGCCGCTTTCCGAAAAAGCCCTGCGCCATGCGTCGGGAAAGTCCATTTCTTTGCTGTACGCGGCGAGCCTTTTTGCAAATGGCAAATTTTCCGCCGCGCCGTATTCCGAGACGATATTTTCGAGCGTGCTTTCGCAGTATTTCATCTTTCTTCTGATTTCTTCAAGCAGGTCGATTATGCATTCAAGTTCATTTCTCTTTTGACTTAATTTATTCGCTGTTCGAAAGCCTGTTATCGAACATAAAACCGCTATTGACATGATGAAGATATATTTCATTCAGAAGCTCCCCTGCGTCATAAACCTGTTTGATACTGCCAATACTTTCCCCCGAGCCGAGAAGAACGACTTTTCCGAACGCCCGTGTATTCAAAAGCTGTTCGAGCTGCTTTCTCGACAGCAAGTCCGAATAGCTCCCGGCGTGAAGCGTCAGGACGAATTTCACACCGCAGTTGACGCCCCTCTCGATAGCCGATATCTCTTCGGGAGACGACACCTCGTCGCAGGCTATAATATCGGGCGAAAGCGTTCTGACGGCTATATCTATCGCCTGTGCCATAGGGTAAGAATCAAGCACGTCGCAGGTGAAGCCTATGTCGTTAGTCACTATTCCGTCACAGACGGCGGAGATCTCGCGCCTTTCATCTATGGCGCAAACTTTCGGAAAAGAACCGAGGTTTCCCGATGAAATTTGTCTGACCAGATCGCGCAGAACCGTGGTTTTACCGCTGTTCGGCGCGCCTGCAATAATAAGTCCCCTGCTGTCATATTTTATGAGCGGAACAATTTTATCGGCGGAGCCGATAACCTGTCTTGATATTCTGATGTTCAGCGAGCTTATATCCTTGACATTGGCTATAATTCCGCTTTCGCATACAGCCGTTCCGCATATTCCGGCTCTGTTTCCGCCTTTCATCGGTATGTATCCACTGTTTATGCTCCTTTGAAAGGTGTGTATCGAATAGGAACATATTCTGTTGAAGGTATCCCGAATTTCTTCGGGACTGACCTTCACGCATTCGGCGGACGGTCTTCCCGAGCAGGTCGAGTTTTCGAATATGAACACCGCTCCGTATTTTCCGATTAGATTCAAAGGCCTCTCTGCGCGAAGCCTTATTTCATATGTTGAATCCTTTATCTCGTCAGACAATTCCGTAAGTATTTTGCGAAGTCTCGGCGATACAGAGGCCGCCGCATTGTTGAAATTTTCGTTCATGACATCCTGTCCTTTCCGAAGGCAACGACGGACGCAATTTATAAGCGTTGCCCCCGTCAGCCAAGCTTTGGTAATTTCTATGCAGTTTGTCCGACGGTTATGACGAATTCACATCATTTTCATTTTTACGTATTGAAAACGCTCGGTTTATGATGTATCATTGACATGGTTAATTTTGCCGTCTCAGGCAGCATTCTGTTTGACGGCGGATTTCGGAGGTACAAAAATGTCTGAAACAAAGAAAAATGAAAAAATCAAGCATTTTTTCTATGAAAACAGATTTCTGTTCTTAGCGTTCGGATGCTCGGCGGCGATAATGCTCGTTGTCTTTATTGCGTTCGGACTGTCTCCGTTCGGCGACATAACGATACTCAGAATGGATCTTTATCATCAATACGGTCCGCTCTTCGCCGAGCTTTATGACAGAGTGACAAGCGGCGGAAGCCTGTTATATTCATGGAATTCGGGTCTCGGCAGCAGCTTCTTCGGCAACTACTGCAACTATCTTTCAAGCCCGATCGGTTTTATAGTCATGCTTCTCGCGGGTCACGAAAACATACCCTAAGCGATAGCCGTTATGGTTCTCATCAAAGCGGCTTTAAGCGCGCTGACATTCTCGCTTTTCCTGAAGAAGTCACAGCATAAGTCGAGCTATATAACGACGGGCTTTGCCGTTCTGTATTCGTTCTGCGGCTGGTTTATCGCCTACTATTGGAACGTTATGTGGATCGACGCGATGATTCTTCTCCCTCTTGTCGCCCTCGGCATTGAGAGAATCATCAAAAACGGTAAACCATGGCTTTATCTCGCTGCGCTTGCGCTGACTATGCTTTCAAACTACTATATGTCATATATGATGTGTGTTTTCGCCGTCTTGTATTTTCTCGCTTACTACATCTCAAACTATTCTGCCGGTGAGTATAAGCGGTTCTTCAAGAGCGGATTTATTTTCGCCGGAGCTTCTGTCTGCGCCGCGGGACTTATAGCGTTTATGCTCCTGCCGACATTCTGCACCTTACAGCAAACCTCGGCGACTTCGGGCGATTTTCCGTCAAACTCGTCGCTTTATTTCAGCATATTCGACTTCTTATCCAATCATTTGGCTTCGGTCGAGCCGACAATAAGAAGCAGCGGCGACGATGTTCTGCCGAATGTCTATTGCGGAATTCTGACCGTCATGCTCATTCCCTTGTACCTCATGACAAAGTCAATAAGCAAGAAAGAAAAAGTCGTCAATATCGCTCTTCTTTCGGCGTTCATGATCGGCTTTAACTTCAACATGCTCAACTATGTCTGGCACGGTTTCCACTTCCCGAACGACCTGCCCTACAGACAGTCGTTCATGTATTCGTTCCTGCTGTTGGTTGTCGCATTCAAGACGTTTTCGCGGCTTCGGGAGATTCCGAACAAGCTTATCGCTTTTTCGGGCATTTCCGTTGTGGCGCTCGTTATCATGGCGGAAAAGCTCAAATCAAAAAATGTCAACACTTCGACCGTCATAATCAGCTTGATTTTCGTTGTTATCTACGCTCTGATAATAGTCACGCTCAAAGACAAGCGCTACCAGACGGTCACGGTTTCGGTGCTCCTGCTTTGCTGTATCTGCAGCGAGGCGATCATAGCCGACACGGGAAATTACAGCATGGATCAGCCGAAAACGAACTATGCCGGCGACTATCAGGCGTTCCAAGAGGTCAAAAAACAGCTCGACACCGCTTCAAACGACGGGTTCTACCGAATGGAGCTGAGCTATCTAAGAACGCGCATGGATCCCTGCTGGTATAACTACAACGGCGTTTCGACTTTCTCGTCCATGGCGTACGAAAAAGTATCCACACTTCAGCGAAAGCTCGGTATGTACGGCAACAACATCAACAGCTACACCTACTATCCGCAGACGCCAATATATAATTCCATGTTCTCGCTGAGATATCTTGTCAACAATATTTCATCCGATGTTTATGCCGGTTCTTCGTTTTATAATAATATCTATGCCTATGATAAATATACGGCGTACGAATATAAGTATGCGCTCCCGATAGCTTATTGCGTCGATACGGGCGTAGCGAATTGGGAATGGTCTTTGACCGATCCGATAGAAGTTCAGAACGATTGGTTTGAAAAAGCGACGGGAGTTTCCGACGCTATGAAGAAGCTTTATCCCGTTGAGATAAACAACAGCAATGTCGAAAACTTTGTTCAGCCGCTTGACAGCGAAGTGTTCTCATTCAAAAAGACATCCTCCGACGGTGTTGACGGCTCGTCTTCGTTCGTCTTTGAAGCCACGGAAGATTCTGAAGTTTATCTTTACGTCACGACAGGTGAAGGCGACAAGTCGGGAACCATGACTGTTATGGTCGACGGAAAGCAGTCCGTCAACCAGGATCTCAGCAAAGGCTATATACTCGACGTCGGCGAAGTCAAAAAAGGTGAACGCTTCACAGCGATCGTCCCGATCTCGACAGCTAACGGTATGCTCACATTCCACGCATACTATGTCGATAAGAATGCGTTCGTGCAGGGTTATGAAAAGCTTAAAGCGACTTCGCTGAAATATGACAGCTTCACGGACACTTCAATCGAAGGCAGCTTCACCGTAAACGGAACTCAGATTCTTATGACGAGTATCCCCTATGACAGCGGATGGTCGGTTTATATCGACGGAAAGCGCGTCAGCAAGAACGACATTGTAAAAATCGGCGATTCCCTGCTCGGAATAAATGTCACCGACGGAGAGCATACTCTCAAAATGACATACACGCCGACGGGATTCAAGCTCGGCGTGACGGTATCAATTGTTACTCTGATTATCCTGCTTGCCGTTATCGCTATCTGTCTCGTACTGAAAAAGAACGGCAGAAAGCTCAAGGTCTTTGACGACATCGACAACAGCTTTGACAGCGATGTTTTCCTTTCGGAGCCTGTATATGTAATCGAAAAGTCAATCAGCGAACCGAAAACCGAACGACCGGCCTTACCGAAACGGGAGATCATAGAGCCTGTCGACTTCGTTGTAGAGGACGAAGATATCTCACCCGACGCGGTAACAACGCCTGAGGAACAGGCGGAAGAAACGTTCGAGGACTTCTTCTCCAAGGATAAAAAATCGAAAGAATAACAGACAAGCCGCAGTATGAAAACTGCGGCTTTGATATTCAGTGATATTCAAAAAGCACCGCCTTGGCGGTGCTTAAGCTGAGAGAAATCAAACTCTATACGCATAAAGAACATAATTTTCCGCACATTCGGGCGTTTTTCGTCTCGCCATACGTCCAGTAACGCAGTATCGGCGAAAATATGCCTTAAAAGCCGTATATGGTTCGACTCTCCTCAGCTTAAATGTTATTCCGAATCTGCCGTATCGACGGCGTCCTTGCTTCCGTCAACAGCGGAGTTTATCGACTTTCCGTAGACAACAAAGCGGTTGAAGAGGAACTCTGTGACAAGGTTTATGACCATCGTCAGCGCTAAAACTATGTATTCGTTCCAGTGAGCCTTGCCTGTGAGAGCGTTGCCCCACCAGATCGAGAGCGGCGTGAACACGGCATAGTAACCGAGGACCTTAAGCATAGCGATCGGGATATTGTTGGCCGACTTGAAGGTGAACTTTCTGTTGACGGTGAAATTGAAGAGCACCGAGAAAAGCAAAGCGATAAAATAGAACAGACCGTAGTCGTTATTTATAAGCTTTTCGGGCAGGAAGTTAAATGTTCCGAAATGCTTGTTTATTTCGTTAAGCGCGGTAAACGTAACCGCCTGGATTGTACCTGCGCCGGCGGAACAGAAAACAAACTTCAGTGCCATGACGGCGTTATCTTTTTTTGAGATGTTGTTGTCACTCATTTTAAAACACTCCTTATCTGATAAGAGGGCGGATATCCGCCCTCTTGATTGAACTATATCGGTTTATTAGATCAGATCCAACCGAACCAAAGTCTGAACATTGTCTTGATCCAAGCTATGAGTCTCTTGAAGAAATTCTTCTCCCTTGCGTTAGCGTCGATTTCGTCCTTGTTGCCTTCATCGCTTGAGAAGCCGTCTTTATCTTCGTAGTAGATCATCTGCGTGTCATATTTGACATCGCCACCGTTTTCGTCAAGAGTTATAAGTCTGACGCCTCTGAGCTCGTTGCCGTAAGAACAGAAGCCTACGCCGCTTGTTGCGTACATTGTAGCGCCCTTATAGCTGACTTCAAAGTCGTTGTTATGGTCGTGACCGAAGAAGAACGCTTCGGCGCCGACATTTATAAGTCTTTCATATTCGTTGTTATATACGTCTTTGCTCGGCGGGCACGGAGCCTCTCCGAGTGTACCCTTAGCGCCTTCGGGAAGGACATAGTAGTTACCGTCCTTGGCCTTGACTGCGCCCTCTGTTCCCTCGTCAACCTTAACGAGAGCGTCATATATGTCGGGAACAATGATATGCTGGAATACCATTGACTTGACATTTTTGCCGCTGAGAGCGTTAATTCTCTTTGTTTCGCCTTCAAACCACTGGAGCTGATCGTCATGAACGGCGTCATAATCCGTCAGACCGAGAGCGTCAACATATGTGTTTGAGTCGATCATCATAAGATTATAGGCTATGTTCTTATAGTCGATCTCGCCTTCAGTTATCGGCGTATAGTTCGACTTGAAGATTGGAACCATATAGTTTCCGCAGCCGTAGATGTCGATATTTTCAATCGCTTCGTCGTAGCCGATGAAGCAATCGTATTTTTGATACATCTTTATCTGCTGTTCTTTGGTTGTCCATGTGAACTGGTCGTCATGGTTTCCGAAAACAACGGCGACTCTGACGCCCCACTGTTTGTAGTATTCTTCAAAGATAGCCATGAAGTTGTCGATACATTCGGCGACCATGTTTCTGTCGACCGCCGGGAAAAGAGCCGTTCCGCTCCAGTAGCCGGCAACATTGTCGCCCGTGAGAACGATAAGGTCGGGCTTTGTCTGTTCGACAGCGTAACGGATAAACTTCTTAGCAATTCTTCTGAGGTGGAAGTTATCCTGAATATCGGTTATCTGCAAAATTTTGAATTGGCCGTCCGAGTTGAATTTCAGCTGCGCTTCCTCCGCGGGCGTATAGCCGGCAGCAAAAGCCGTAAAGCTTGAGAGCATTACGACAACGAGAATCGCCGCAACGTACTTAAAGAATGATCTTTTCATTTCTTCAAATCCTTTCCCAAAAGTTTTGATGAAGTAAATAGGTATAATTACACCCATACATAAATATTATACACAAACTGTAAATTTTTTCAATAGTTACAAAGCGGCTGCCTAACATTTTGTAAGTTCTCACAAAAAAGACGGTGCTTATTTATGCATAAGTGACATAAGCGACTTTAATATTTTATAAATCACGGTAAGATATTTGTCAAAACTTCTTAAAGTTTTGCTTTCAAAAAGTTTTATTTGCTCTCAAAATTCGGTAATATTTTCATCGTAGAATGCGTATAATGACACGGTGCACATAATGTGTGCGATATGTCAAGAATAAGAGGTGCAAAAAAATGAGAAAAGCAAACAAAAATCTATACTTAATCCGTACGCTGAATGCGTCGGAGCAGAAAAGTTCCGCCGTTAAAAACGCGGCGCCTTCTATGGGCGAGAAGAAAACGACGTCAAAAACAAACGGAGAAAGTAAAATGTAAAACAAATAACGGCAACCGAGTTTGAGTTCGGTTGCCGATTTGTTTTATTCATATATAAATTTCTTGAGTATCTTCGCGTTGTCATTGAGATCGGCTTTGAGAACCTGCTGACCTCCTACCCACGCGTTTCTCCATGTCCCCTTCGCCGGTATCTGCTGCTCGTCTATATCGAAGTTCATATATTTAAGCAGCGTATTGACGCCGAGACTTGCCATTTCGCTCTTGTTGATATCAGTCTGTATCTCGGGAAGAACGTCGCTGAGAACTTTCATAAGCGTTGTGACATTGCTCTTCTTTGCTTTGTCAATGACAGCCTGAACGACCTTGCGCTGACGGGCGGTTCTGTTGAAATCCGAATCGAGATGTCTGATTCTCGCGTACCACAAAGCTGTTCTGCCCTTGACGGTTCTTGTGCCCGGCTTACAGTTGAAGCCTGCTTCTTTTGTGATATTCTTCGCTTCCGCTTCGGTTATCGTCAGTTTTATTCCGCCGAGATCGTTTATGACGGTTTTGAAAACGTCGAAGTTTATCATAACAAACTTGTCGATTCTGACTTTGAAATGATATTCGAGCGTATCCATGACCATCTGCGGTCCGCCGTATGAGCAGGTCGCGTTGAGTTTCGCGGATCTGTCCTTGCCGGGGATATAGACCCAAAGGTCGCGGAGAAACGATGTCAGCTTGATCTTTTTGTTCTTCTTGTCGATACTCGCGAGAATCATGGTATCCGAGCGGTAATTCGCCTGCGTCGCCCGCTCATCCGTACCTATTATTAAAATGTTGTAGACATCGTCGTCATATTTGAGTTTTTTATCGGAAATATATTTGTTGTCCTTGTGTCCGTCGGGCATATAGTTGATGGTCGAGAACATCTTATACGCGTATCCGCTGAAGGCTATCGCGACGACGAGGATGATCGAAATAATGCTTATAATTATCTTCTTCGCCTTTGATTTTCCGCCGACCTTTTTCGCTCGTCTCGACCTGCTGTCGATATCGCCGGTTATTTCCGTTTCGCCGTACGCATCGGACTCACTGCTTTCCTTAGCTTCTATCTGCGATTTGATGTCGCTGAAGTCGAGCTCGCCTGTGTCGTAGGTATCGTCATAGACAGCCGGATTTTTGCTCATACCCGAATTCGGGCTGTCGCTTCGAAAAGCACTCGGGTCGGGCGTACCTTTATAATCGGAAATATAGTCATTTTCATCTCTGTTTTCAGATTCGGCATTCACCTGAAAGCCGCTCTTTTCATTCTCCGGCTTTTTCATGAAGTCATTCATCATTTCCGAACCGGGAATGTAGCTGTCGTCTTGAAAGATTCTTCCGACTCGCTTTTCGCGGTTATCGTCCGAACCGTTTGTTCTGTTAAACCAATCGTCCATTTTTACTCTCCTTTAAATTGACTGCGAAGATATTTTAACTTAAAATTCAGCATTTTACAAGTGATTTCTTTAAATTGTAAGGAATATGTCATATTTAATTTGTCTTTTCGTTTGACAAGAAACGAAAAATATTATAAAATATCTGTGTGAGCGGATTGGGCAGTCGCGTGCAACAGCATGAGGAAAGTCCGAGCTTCACAGAGCAGGATAACGGCTAACGGCCGCCGAGGGT
>OIZA01000657.1_pt1 | contig 15936 bp, 17 predicted proteins | sample 1588381 | NCBI WGS metagenome assembly OIZA01 (sample SAMN03283277) | human gut metagenome | biome: human-associated habitat; material: feces | host: Homo sapiens | place: Peru | collected 2012 | reverse complement strand
CATGTCCCGTTTTACATAATATTTCCAAATTTTCCGCCCAATCCCCCAATTATACAAAACTTTTATTTTGTATTGTTCATATTGCACAAATATTTCGTTCATACTCTATATGTATTTTGTTCATATTGCCAATTGACATATCCGAACAAATGTTCTATAATATAGGTAGAAAACGAACAAATGTTCGTTACTTATAAATAATACGGGAGGTCTACTAAATGACTATAGATGAATACACAAGTCTAACGCGTGAATTAGCGTCAGGCGACGCAGACGAAGCGCGCACTTCTCAGATTCTCGTTAGTCTCACGGACGCGTTTACAGAGTCATCGTCAAATCTTGAAAACGCACAAAACGAGATAACCAAACTGACAGACAGCAACACTTCGCTCAAACAGGCAAATTACGAATTGTTCTTACGAATAGGCTCCAAGCCCTCGGATACACCCGACACCACCGAACAGACACCTAAGACACCCGAAGATTACACCGCCGAAATCGGCGAGTATAGATAAAAGGAGTTATAATTAAAATGGCAAATGCAGCAAGAGCCGTTTCGGTTATGAACGCAGTAAGAGCAGCTGGCTCTCAGAATTATCAGTCGTTCATTCCGGAAGCAACACTTACAAACATTGCAGAGGTCGGAAATCCTATAATTAATTATCAGGCAATCCGAAACGAATTCTGCACACTTCTCCCCAACATTATTTTTGACACCGTTCTTCACAATAGAGTGTGGAACAATGAATTCGCGTTTCTTCGTAAAGCACTGCCCATGGGTTCTGATGTAGAGGAAATCGCGGTCAATCCGGCTAAGGCGGAAAAATTCGACCCTGAAAATGATTACCTTACGGGATATTTTGATAAGCCAGATATTAAGGTTGCGTTCCACCGCCTCAACCGCAAAGACCAATTTAAGGCGCGTATTCAGAACAACGAACTTAAACTTGCATTCCGTTCATGGGAAGACCTCGACGACCTTATTGCAGGCGTAATTAATTCGCTCTACAACGGAGATAACATCGAGGAGTTTGCACTTCTCAAAAACACTATAAACAGTGCACTTGCAAAGGGCTACGTCTCAACCGTACAGGTTGCAGAGCCGACCGATGAAGCAACCGCAAAAGCGTTTATGCGTAAGGTTCGTCAGACTTACATTGATTTCAGATTCCCGTCGTCGCGTTTTAACCGTTATGCAGAAATATCGGGAGACGGTAAGCCGTATATCACATTCTCTCCCACTGAGGAAACGATGATAATTATTTCATCCGCTGTTTCTTCTATTGTCGATGTGGATGTACTCGCAGCAGCGTTTAACATGGAGCGTGCTGACTTTATGGGTCGCGTTATCTATGTAGACGATTTTGGCATTGACGGTGTATATGCGCTTATGTGCGACCGCCGTTTCTTCCAGATTTATGATTCTCTCCGTGAGACGGGTTCGTTCTACAATCCCGCACGTATGGAGTGGAGATATTTTTGGAATGTATGGCAGACCTATAGCGTATCACCGCTTGCCAACGCCGTAGTATTTACGTCGATTGCAGACGGTAAAGTGGACGGGGCGCAGCTTTCAGCTGGGCAGGACACTGTAACTCTTAGCGACACTGCTACTGATGTTGTCGTAGACTCGTCTGACTTTAACAATACTGTTTCTCTGTTCCTTATGGGTAATAACATTCCCGATAATCAGACCGTTACCGCTACAGCTACTAAGGACGGTTCGGTAGCGTCCGTGTCCGTTGTAACTGTAACACATAAGTCGGGAAATCAGTACACGGTTACTTATGATAAGAAGACAACTCCCACATCAGAGAAAACACAGGTTGTTCTTAAAATCGGTAGTGACATAATCGGCGCGTTCACTGTAGACAATTCCAAGTAAAAAGATAAGCTCGATGAGCTTTTAATAAGCATACTATCTTAATAATCGAGAGGGAATGGTGGGTGGGTATATAAATATGAAACTTATTATTACGTTATTTATCTGTTTTCTTATATGTGTAACAGCTGATTATATCACAGGTGTTATGAAAGCATATGTGAACAGCGAAGTATCTTCAAAAGTCGGAAGAAAAGGAATATTGAAAAAAGCCTCTTACATTGCGGTTGTATTCTGCGCAATGATGGTTGACTATTTGATATTTATTACAAGTGGAAAGTTTGGTGTCAACTACGACCCCATTTCTTGTGTACTTGTAATGGCATGGTTTGTAATCAATGAATTGATATCTATTCTTGAAAATGTATCGTCTATGGGCGCGCCATGCCCCAAATTTCTGAAATCGCTTATGAAACGGTTGCAGAATAATATAGAAAGCGTAGATAAAGGAGATAAGTCAAAATGAATAAAAAATTTCGTGGTATAGACATTTCGCTTTATCAGCGGGATATCGACTATGATAGAGTTATAAAAGATAATGATTTTGTAATAATCAAAGCGGGGCAGGGGAGAACAGCGGAATATAATTTCCCGTTTACTGACCCACTTTTTGAACAGCATATAAAGGCGTTTCGTTCACGCATATCGGGGAAGAAATTCTACATAGGAGTTTATTGGTACTTCATGGGTAGAACGGAAGCCGAGACTCTTGAAGAAGTTAAGTATCTTATACAGATACTTAAACCTTACAAAGAAAATATAGATATTGGAGTGGCTCTCGATGTAGAAGATACATCCCTCATGGGAGATGTTGACGGTCTGTCTCGTAGAGTGAATCTTTTCCTCAATTCTATAATTGGAGCGGGATACAAGGCGTATATTTATGCTAACGAATATTTCCTCGCTACTCAGTTTAAGAATAATTTGAATTTCCCGCTTTGGCTCGCGTCTATAGACGACGGCACTAAGTCGCACAAGGGGCTTCAGAAGAAATATCCCAACCTTAAAATATGGCAGTATAGCTTTAAGGGTACAGAGGGCGGAATATACCCCGTGGATTGCAACGAAGCGGTTGATATAATCGGAGACACCAACACCGATTACCTCGTAAACATGAAAGATGTTGTTACGCTCACGCGCTTTCTGTCAGGTTGGAATATAAAGGTAAACGAAGTGCAGTCTGATATAAATCAAGATGGATATGTAAATATGAAAGACCTTATAGAGCTTATAAGGCTCATGGTAGAGGAGTAAAATATTATGGCGTACACACCGAGCGGAACAATAGCGTTCTATAGAGTACCGTGGAAAAGCGACTATAAAGATGTACGCCTGTTCACCTCAAAGACGGAGGAGAGTAATTATTTCTCCTCCCCTTTGAGGGTAGAACAAAACTACACATACATCCGAGACAGACAGGCTATCAAAGTAAACGCCAATAAAGAGGCTATGGAACAGTATAACTACATTCGTTATATGAACGAAAACTTTTCTCTTAAATGGTTTTACGCTTTCATAACGAAAGTAGAATATATAAATCAAAATGCTTGTTATGTTTACTTTGTGCAGGACGTACACATGACATGGTGGGATTGCTATACAATTAAATCTGCGTATGTAAAGCGCGAACACGTTTCTGATGAATCAGACAGTAATAATACTATTGTTGAGGATTTTAATATTTCAAACTATGAACAAGATTATATCGGTTATTCGCATGACTATACGCCAAATAATGAATCTACAGGCTCTGTGATTATTGTAGTTACATCTACTATTCCATACGCAGTTGTAGAGCATTCAACTGTAGATGAAGCGGAAAAGTATACTCTTATATCAAAATATGACTATAGTATAGTACCGACTATTAATAATACAATGCAAAACGCTACATATGTTTATTTTTCAACACTTGCGGAATATCAGAAATTTATTTCAACCATGAATTTAATCGGTGAAATAGATTCCATATCAGCTATTATAGTTTGTGATAAAACAATTATAGTTGGTTCATGTGAGATATATGATACGCTTGCAGGCGGTGGTGATCAAGGTTTGCTCGTTACTATAGATAAAGAAGCTGGTGCAACCTTTGAACGGTATGCGCAGTATGTAATTAAGTCATTTACGTCGGTGAATAAAAGTGAGTCTTTTGATTGTATAACGGTCGGCGGATATACTCCAAAAAATAGAAAAATTTTTCATTACCCATGCTGTAAATGGGTCATTGATGGGAATAACGGTGATTATGTAGAATTACAACCGCAATTATTGCAAACTGCTGTACAGTTGATAATAGATGAAAAAATGTCATTCAGTACAAAATTAACAGTTAAAGCAATACCGCGCCATTATGCGCTTACAGATTCATTCGCAGCTACTTCTGGGTGGGAATATTTTAACATTCAAAATTCCGCAAGCATCACAGCATCAGTAACACTCCCGTTTATTAAAGACAGCGCGGCAAATTGGAACGCTCTCAATTCTAATACAATAAATGCGCAGATTTCAAACGCAAAGGTTAAAATAGCACTTGATGCTGTGTTTGGAGCGATTGACACAGTTGCGTCAGCGGGCGCGGGTGTGTTGAATATGGCAGCGCTTAATCCGTCAAGTGTAACCGGACTAATCGGAGCTGGTAAACAAGGTGTTTCGGAATTGACCGATACAGGGCGCTCTATTGCGCGTGATGTTATGCAACTCCGTGAAACAGAGGCTAATATAAATGATAAAGCAAACTTACCGTCGCAGCTTATGAATATGTCAGCAGATGACGCGTGGAGTGCCCAAAATGGTTTTATGAAATTTACCATTCGTCATATGTGTGCCCCACTCAATGAAATAAAACGGTATGATAAATATTTATCGAAATATGGTTACAAAACGAATGATTTTAAGATACCCGCCATGAATAATCGTCAGAATTGGAATTATGTTGAAACATCATCTATAACAATCGCTCCTGTAGAGAAAAACGGTTATACTCCTACAGACAATGAATTAATCGAAATTGAAAGTATATTCAATTCGGGCGTTACCTTTTGGCACATAAACGACGTTGGAAATTACGGTGATTATACCAATGAAATTGTAGGTGATAGTAATGGCTAATAAGAAAATTCCTGTAGGATTCAAAGGGGCGAACAATGAATGGATAGCAGGGATGACAGAACAGACCACAATATTTGATACATATTTTTCACGTCTTGTTCTGTTAGCATTGTCTATCTATAAGTGGAATAATCTTCCCGAAACAATGAACGAGCGATTTCTTGAAAAGACGCTCAACGAGGACGGGCGCGCTTGTTTTACAGATTCGGAATACGGGCTACTCAATTTGCGCGTTGCACCGTCGGGAGATATAAATTTTTATGAGAATCCCACGCGATTTAATTGTTACAGTATAGGTATAAACATTCTCCGCGATGCTAAAGAATGTGTGTACATCAGAAATAATTACATAGAGCGTTCTACATATCCTATTCTCATATATTTCGCTAAGAAACTTACAGAGATAGAGCGCACTATCATTATGAATGTTCACGCACAGCGTACACCGATTCTTGTGCAGTGTGAACAGGAGCAGCTGCTTACAATGAAAAATATGTATATGCAGTATGACGGTTTCATGCCTGTTATATACGCGAACAAAGATATCGAATTGTCAAACTTGTCTGTACTTAACACAGCAGCCCCGTATCTTGCGGATAAACTCGATGAGGAAAAGAAAAACACATGGCATGAGGCATTGACATATCTCGGAATCGGTAACTCAATGGATTTTAAACGAGCGCAAGTACAAACATCAGAAATCGAAGTTAATTCCGAACATTACGGATATATGGCAGAAGCGGGGCTTATCACGCGCCAGCAGGCGTGTGAAGCTGCCAATAAGATGTTTGGAACCAATATTTCTGTTGAGCGTCGCAACATAAACGAAATTTTGAATGGGGGTATGCAGTATGGCGAAATATACGACGTTACTCCAAACGCTGATTAAAAGCGGTTACGATTTAGGCATGGATACTTATCCTATGCACCAAGAATCATATCGCTTAATGCTTAACGACAAAATTTATAAGCATTATGCATACCGCGAGATAGGATTTGAGACTCCGGCGTTGTTCAAACATTACCTTAACATGAAAATGAATGAGATAATGCCGTATTATAATCAGTTGTATGACATTCAAGTTGAGTTTCTTAAACAGAATGTATTTCAGAATGTGAATAGAACGGAAACCGAAAAAGGTACAATAAATGATAAAGGTGACGGAAGTAACAAAACAACCGATAGCCGCACTATCACAGACGCTGGAACACATTCGGATACCGACAATAATCAACGTATTTACAGTGATACACCGATGTCCCCATTGAATTTTGAAAACATTCAGACAGGAAAATATGCTACTGATGTTACGTTTGAAAATAACAGTAACAACGGTACAACCGGAAACACACGCACTCACGTCGGGGCAACGGAAGAAAAAACTACAGATAATAACCTCAGAACAGTTGATATCGCAAAGATTTTCACAGGAAATGACGGTAGGCTTTACCCGTCGGAGGTTCTCGCTAAGGCAAAAGCTGAAATACTGAATATCGATATGATGATTATTGACGAATTAAACCCTCTGTTTATGGGGATATTTTAACAAAGAGAGGTATATACAATGGCAATAACACCGCTTAATTTTTGGGTACAGCCCGTAATTCCGCTTACGTTCGATGATTCGATTTCGTATCTCGAAACACTTGGTAAGGTTGTAGAAAAGCTCAATGAATCTCGTGCACAAAATGAGGATTGGGCAGCTGAGTTGCGTAAGGATATAACGGATTTTACAACTGATATAAATCAGAAAATGCGGTCATTCGAGGATAAAATCGAACTGCGAGTAACTAAATTTGAATCTGATACAAACACGGCTATAACGCGGTTTAAGAAAGAAACTAACAATGCGGCGGCGGCGTTTCAGTCTACAATTACAAATTTAGTAAATGAATTTGAAGATGAAATGACAACTAAGTATAACGCGTTCGCGACGCAGATTACAGAGTTGGTTAATTCTATATCGCTAAACCCTGATTATTCTATAGACCATGACAGCCCTAATATGTGGGATGTGTGGGGTAGCGGAGCAAAGCTTAACTATAAACTTAATAAAAAAACGGGTGCAGAAGAATACGCAAATATGTATTATACCTCTGCATATATACCCGTCAGACCGCTCAAAACATATGCGATACAATTCGGAAAATACCCTACAAGCTCATCGATTATTGATCTCACACAATATATAATTGTATATGACAGGGATAAAAATTTTGTTAGAAAGCAGGACGCTGGCACTTTAGTAGGCAGCTCCATTGAATTTAACATGCCTGCAAACGGCTACTATGTCAGAATATGCGTAAACTTGAATTCCACTGTCAAAATTTCGATTTCTGACCTTACAGAGAACACGGGAATGGTAGATACAGAAACCGTACCCGACCATGGTACATGGCTGTCGCATCCCGAATCTTTCAAAACTACAATATCGAGTACAACTACAGATGATAACGCCGTATACAAGCGTAAGATTACATGGCGTGATATGGATGATTCAAAAAATCTCGCCCTTTATGATAACGTGACTGTCGGCGGTTATACCGTAGGCGCGTATAATGTAGACACGGGCGCGTTCTCATCGTCTATTACCAATTCATTTACATCGGACTTTATACCCGTTTGCCCAGCTACAGATGATATCGTTATAACCAATCCGCTTAACGCTACCGGCTATGCGAATGTAATTTACTTTAACGAAAATAAAGAGATGATAGGAATGTATAAATTCGATACTTTCTTTACATCCCAAGGACTTTATATACGTCCTATTCTTTACAACGATGTTGCATATATAAAGTTTTCCGCTCTTATACCCGACTTGCATAATTGCAGAGTAACCGCTGACGGCAGCCCGAGTTTTGGCAGTGGAGTTTACCCCGATTCTCCTGGGTTCAATAATGTAATATTGGTTACAGGTGCTGCAGGTGGAATTATAAGGCTTGGCACAAAAACATATACAAAAAACGAGTGTTTTGCTATATTTAAGAAGTGTTTCGATAACGATAAGCCGATATACGAATATATGAGTGGCTACATCTGTGTATATAAATTAGCCACTGTATCGCGTGAGGATGATAACGCGCAGACTGTATATCAAATTAGAGGCTATGCACCGACAGGCGCTACAAACTCTAGAGTTATAACCTTAAAAGATGATGGCACTGTCGTTTTTGACCACGATTAATTATAAGCGAGTGTCAAACACCGCGATGGCATAAAGAGCCATATAATTAAAAAGGAGAGGTTTTAAACCTCTCCTTTTATTATATCTAACCATGCTGCTTTTACACGGGCGTTCTCGTAAGCTGTTCCCCATTTATTACCGATACGTTCCATAGCAACGGTAAACGCTTTTGAGTTATAAAAACGGAATGTGTCAACCGAGCGAGTATTTATTCGCGGTCGGTTACGGGCGTGCCTGCCGTGATATTCACCGATGAGCAAACAGCGATTTTTAACACTGAATCCCATTGTCATTTTAACCTTGTTATACTCAAAAACATAAATCCAATGGTAGTCTTTGAATAATTGAGGTTTAATTTCAGGGTCCTTCTTAAATGAACCTGTTGTAGCTACGTCGTTTCCGGCTACACGCTGCATTTCGGGTATCTCATCTTCGTTTTCATACGCAACGGGAATGAACTCCATGGCGCATTTTGCCCCGTTTTCAAAGCCGGACGCGTTCCAAAATATAGTCTCGCCCAATTGTGGATTTACCGCCTCCCAATCCAATCCGAAAAACCGGAAGAACGGATTATATTTTGACATTTCATTCATATTGTTACCGATGAATATAACTGTCCCACTTCTGTTTCTGAATACAGTAGATACTATAGACATGAAATGTTCAGGTTCGTTCGGATAATATCCATATGGGTCTATCATGACAAACTCATCAAATACAATTGTATCGACATTGGGATATTGAGAGCTTTTAGATGCAACTTCCTCGTTGGATAGTGCAATACCGTGACCAAAAGGCATGCCGTTATACATATATTTTTGACGGTCAAAAACAATATCAGTCGTTTCATCGTTAAACAGACTAAACCATGTAGTCGCGCTCCGCATAGCCGTATAGTTGCGGAATACTCTTACAAATTCAGATTTATCAGCGTCGTATTTATCTTTTAAATATTTCGCGACCGATGTGCTTTTGCCGGACGAACGTCCTCCGAATAAGAAAATATAAGAACAGTTGGGAAAATTGGCTAAGTCAAATTCATAATATTTCATGCTAAATCCTCCGTTAAATCAGACATCGAATCGCTAAGTAAAATACCATGCTTGAATTTTGATATGTCACAAGGGCAGAACATTGTATTTCTTTTACTATTCAAATAGTATACTATGCCTATCCCCTCGTCAAACATATAAAAAGTCGTCCGCTCTGTATCAAGTTTGTTACCAAATACATATTCCGATACTTCGTCATAGTGAAGATACGCAGATTTTTCGTTTGTCCAAAATAGTCCTTTTTTCATAGGCATTTTAAATTCGTAATCTGTGTTTTTAATTACAGCGCCGCAATATTGTCCAAACTCGTCTGACCAATTTCCCTGATTCTGTCTATCGAGATATGTGCGCCCCGAAACACTTTGGTCGAACATTGTATTTGTTTTCCACATAATACGCATAAGAGCTTTGAACGAAAGTAGCCATGATTCACTATTTTTATATAAATAATCAAGAACAACAGATACTTTCATTGTAGCTTGTACAAGCCCCGACGTCTTTACATCTAATTCTCCGTCGAATGTCATATATCGTTTTGAATTGAGTGCTGTAAAATAAGCATATGTTTCTTCATAATCAAATTTACCTAAGCCCCATTTATTTTCTTGTACTTGCGGATGTTTGGATTTTTGACAACGTTCCATAACTCCGCTGTTGAATTCAGCTACTACATTAAGAAGATTCTTAAATGTAACAGCCGATTCATAGGGGTGATACAATTTTGCGCTGTCGGTGTCCCAATATACAATAATATACGGAGTTTTTGTGAATATAAGATGGGAGAATAACACAAGGTGTCTCCGCGCATATGCTGTGATGTAAATACCCACAATATACGACGATTTAACACGCTTGAACAAACCACGGTCGGACCGCTCTTTTCCGAGTTTTATCATAGCCTCGTTATAATACCGCTCAAATGATTCACGGCTAAGCGATTCCGTATTTGATGTTATACAATCCTCGTCAATAAGAGTATCACCGAATACAAGCTGTGTCGCGTCTATTCCATACTGCGCGTTGAACATATTTTTCGATAGCATGAGATATCGTTTAGCTAACTTCTTAGGCTCAGCATTTGATTTTATGTCAGAGAGCCATTTTTCGGGAATACTATTCAACAATGTTTCATCGGGGTGTTTACCGTTTGATATAGCTTTCAACGCAGTTTTCATATTTGCATATATAATATTTCGTTCAACTAATTCATTTATACCACCTGATGATTTTGCGTGATTGAGAAATAAACATTCGGCTGATATAGATTCAACATCGTACATTTTGAGTGTATTCACAATATCAACTTCCGTTGCGTATATAGTACATTCATCATAGCTGATAATTCTACCATTATCGATAAGGCGATTATACTCAGACACCATTTCTTCTAACAATTTGTAACCATGCGATTTTTTATTATATTCTATTTCACCCAAACCATTTTCTGATTTAGTCTTTGACGCTGAGATAATGGGCATATAATTGTAACCATAATTTTTTATTTTTACATTTTTTAGTGTAAATATACCGTGAAACATTTTTCCCGAAACTAATGCATGACGCATTTTTATAGCCTCGACATCATCTAACAATGACGATTCTATACATTCTTCATATAATCCGCTCCATAGATTTTGTAATTCCTCGTTTACATATAATACGCCGTTAGTATCGGGAAAATCCATTTGCGTTGACTGTGACGGATAATCCGAGCATACATCGAATGAATGTACTAAAGTGCATAACTTCCCACGGAAAAATGTATTCGCGTGTGTATAAGCCCCCTGATACACACCGCGCATAATTTGATATTGATCGAAATTCATGGGAAATGTATCAACACAGTAATTACTCCATGCTTTCTCCAATTCTGATGATAGAATAGCTTTATTATTTTTGCGTGTAAATGAAGTAAATGTGAGTGGTATGTCCTTTATATTTTTAATCCAAAACCAATTCTTGCATTCTTCCATGATTCCACACGCTGTTACTTTACAATCATTATAACAATACTCATAATCGTATCTCTCAAGTTTATCTGTAGGAAGTCGAAATTCATTATAATCATATCCAAGTTTTGGGTGTCCTATCATGTCGCCGATTGAGCCGACAGAACGGTGCAAAAGTTTAAGTGAACATCGTATCTCGAGCCAAACTTTTTCACCGTCTCCAAACGCGAGTCTCCACGGATTACTTCCGTCGGAAAATGATTTTGTAATCATCAGCTGCGCCATGAGAGATTCCCAATTACGCGCGAAAGAAAAATCGAAACCGAGGTTGTGGAAAAATATAAGTGTTCTCTTTTTACGTTTTTCCGCTTGCTTATAAAGTGTGTAAAAATAATCTCCAAGGTCTTTCGGATAACGACAGTCGAAACATGGTTCTACAATGTCCCATGAATCAGGTGTGGATAATCCTTTATTAAAATTAGCTTTTACCACGCAAGCGAGATATGCTCCACATTCGTTCGTCTCTAAGTTAGATGATGTCTCAAAATCTGCGACATAGAATATAGGAGAATAATCTATCTCAGTAAACGCTTTTACTTTTGGCTTGATTATTTCATCTAAGTCTGTCTCACCGCGCTGTAACCGTTTCTTTATAGTAGAAATACCTACACAGTTTTGACCGTGTAGGTATTCCGAAAGAGCAGTTAAATCTTTTAATGTATATGGTTTATTATCAATTGTATATGTATTCATAGTTAATAATCACTGTCTTTTTTGTTCCACTCTTTACTATATACAGCCTCACTGTCTGCCATGTGCAAATAAAACGCTAACGGGTTATGTGAAAACACATCACTTATATTCCGTTTGTCATACTCTGACGCAAACCCCATATGACAGTTGATTGCCTGAGCCTCTTCTATTTTAAGCGGTATGAATGATTGGAGTATATATACAGATTTAGACCCGTGACCGCCGAACGGCGTTTCTTCGTTCCATTCATAAGATTGATACTGCTCCCATTTACCGTCTACTTTAGTCCATTTCATGACAGGATTGTAGCAATTACATTTACATATATCATGAAAAAGAGATGTGATTATAAGGCTGTCTTCGGGGATTTCGTTCTCTAAATAAAGTCTGTCGCGGTATTCGCGGAGTTTGTCATAGACTTCAAGCGAGTGTTTTATAAGACCCTCTACCTCGTTGTCATGATACTTAATGGACGCCGGAGCGGTGCAAAAGTCACTGTCAACAAATATATATTTATGGAGTTTGTCCATACCAGCTCGGTCTATTTTCTCCATGAGATATTTTAGGCGGTCTGAATGGAAATCGTACATTTTTATATCCCCCTTTCAATCTGTCTTTGTGTTCTTACGCATTGTCCCATGCATACCTCTTCGTTACCGCCGTTGTAATCGTATATCGGTATAGAACGTTTTGGGAATATGGAACGATACACAGGCGTTCTAAATAATATATAGTATGCCTCGTCTATAACATAAATCTCAATTACCTTGTAACCGTTTTTCTTACCCCATTCTAACGTCCATTCATAGTCATATGAGCCATATGCCAAAAATAGTTTTTTGTTAAATTTATATAACATATTTTTCTTCATTATTTGAAACCTCCTTTTAAGTGCGAAAGTATTTCATTTTTACGTTCTTCCAATGCTGCTATATCATTTTCACGCTGTTTTTCGTTGTCGTTGGTTTTCGCGTTATCTTTTGCCTTGTCAAACTCTTTTTCTAGCCAATCCGAAAAGCCTTTAGTGTTGGAAGGTGGAACGTCAAATTCACCTGTAATGTAATAGCCAAGGTCGGAATTGGGGTCTGCAAATGTTGCGAGATATCTATTATCTTCTCTTATGGCAACAGTCTTTGTTTTGTAGTTTATATAATCTATAGCGTCGTTGAAATTTTCAAATTTTTCACCTTTGTCTAAATCTTCTTTTATCGATTCTACAGTTATTAGCTTTTTTTGCCATTTAGCTTTATCACTTCTACGCGTGATTCGTCTGTTATGGTTATTTATTGCGTTTCTGAGGATGTGCTCTTGTTGAGGTGTTAGTTCCATTCTCGCAGTCTCCTTGTCTGTAGATATTCGTTGTACCATTGGCAATGTTCTATATACAAGCCCCAGAACGATGCTATTCTCTCTGGAAAAATCGGGCTTTCAATTACTTTGAACGGAACAGGGAGATTATACATAAAATTAAGAAACTGTATAGCTCTATCACATCCGCCATAGCTGGCACTCATAGATTCCAACGCTATTATTACCATATCGATGCGCGGCAATTTGTGTTCTACACCGTCTATTGTCCTAACTATATATCCATTTTTACAATGAAGGTTACTATTTTTACGCATATTTAATATATCAAAATCGATATGGAAAGCTGGCATATCACCGTGCGATTCACCTATATCACATGAAAATGTGTTTGTAAATCCTAAATCGCGAAATGCTTTGGTAACTCTTTGAAATTCATCGCAAGCTATTAAAATAAAATAATCATTTTTTTCCAAGTTTTTTTATTCTCCTATCTGACAATAGTCTTATTAATGACCATTCGACTTTGAACCAATTCAACCATTTTGTACATCTGTTATATGCGCTGCATGATTCACGCGCTTGCTTAATGTCTTTTGCGTATGGGGCATGGGGAGTTTGACACTCCCCACACGGATACCCACACGAATTATATTTATTAGTCATCGCGCTTTCCGTCTATGAATTCTATGCGGTCGACTATGCATGAAACGTATGTTTTGTAAATATCGTTTCCACTCTTTGTCTTTTCGTCGGATTTCTCAGACCTGATTGAAAGCTGCCCATTTATAAAGGCGGCTGAACCTTTATCGAAATACTTTGTAATGAATTCTGCTGTTCCGCCGAATGCCGAACAACGAATGAATGTTGTTTCCTCGGTCTGTCTATTGTTTATAGCAAGCGTAAACGAACAGCCTGTTTTCTGTTCTTTCTTTGAACCGTAAGTAAATGTCTCGGGATTAGCGGTAAGGTGCCCTGCGATTGTAAGCTGGTTGACGTTAAGAATTGACATTTTATAATTCTCTCTTTCTATGGTTTTTTATTTTAGATTTTGTAGGAATTTTACCCTGCGATTGTATTTGTAAGAATTTTACCCTGCGATTATAATATTGGAAATTTTACCCTGCGATTGTAAATATGAACGAAATGTGAATAACTTATGAACAAATTGTTAACAGGAAATTATTAACAGAGTGTGAACGGACTATGAACAGAATGTTAACAACTTATTGATACATTTTGAACATTTTGTGAATGAATTGTTAACATCCTGTTACTAAGTCTGTATCCTGTGCATAACCTTTTTAGTGATTATGCACAGGATTTGCTTAAAGACTAGTTATTGTAGTTATTGAAATTGCTGTCGCGCATAGCATTAATATAATAAAGAATGATATTATAAAGCCCAAGATTTTAATTAAATATTCTTTATCGTTCATGCGTTGAATGTCCTTTGTAATCTATCGCCGATGAATACGCACCAAATACCGTTTGACATATCGCGGAGAACGTGAACCCGCTCGCCTCTGCAACATTTTTGCAGCAACAGCCGAACGTAGCGCGCGCAGTCGTGATTAAGTAGTTCTTCATACAATGACCATGTAGTTTGCTTTGCCGTCGTGGTTGAATGGCGCGGGGCGTTAATGCATTGAATGCGAAATGATGTTAAATTGTCATCGCACTCTTTATATATACTATAAATTGGAGTTTCATATGAGTAAAACACGCGCTCATGGTTTTCGCTCGAATAGCCGTCGAAACCGCATTGTGCTGACTTGTGTAAAATTAATTTATACATTTCTTAATCTCCTTTTAATGTTTATGAATGGGAATAGAGGGGTTTAGCCCTCTATTCCGATTTCGTTCATAATTGCAGCGACGCGCCGTTTTGCCTGTTCAAGCTCAAGAAGTTTAACCGCTTTTTCGAATTCTGTCGTATCTTCGGGCGGGTTGACTTTTCCGGCGTTGGAAATCTTGCGCTTAATTCTACGCACGGCGTCCGCTATTTCTTCGGGCGTACATTCGGCAATCGTTCCATTTTTAAGGGCTTCAAACGCTTTAATCTCGGCAACCCGTTCGCGTGTCTTTCCGCCTCTTTCGGTGTATTCCGTCATAAGTTCGGAAAGACGTGCGGCATCGGCTTCGGGGTGATTGGAGCGGATGCGGGAACGCTCGAAGCTGATTGCGCGCCGGAGTTCACTATCTGACAGAGACTTTACGGGAATTTTAAGCATTTCGTCCGTGTCGATGTCGATTCTGTGCGCTGTGTGGCAGTCGGGGCACTCGAAAGTGTACTGAATTTTCATAGTTTACCTCTTTCTTCCTTATAGGAAAATTTAATGTATATGCAAACGCTTTCGCGTTATGCGCTGTATATAGTTGTCAATGAGCGGCAAACGATAGGGTTTTTGTTCTTGCTCTCCCCTTGTTTACGTCTATATTATACCATACCAACAGCCGGATGTCAATATAAATTTACTTAAAATTTTCAAGTTTACAAATTGTTAATAATTCATAGTTTGGTCATATAATTATAGTGATTTGTTAATAGAATATTCATAGCGTGGTAATAGTGTATTAATTGTTTGTTCATATATCACTTGTTATTTAATAATTTGGTGATAGTGTGTTCATAATTTGTTCACATTTGTTTTTTATAATTATTGCATAAACAAAAAGTCATTTAACTTTAC
>OIZA01000655.1_pt1 | contig 15957 bp, 10 predicted proteins | sample 1588381 | NCBI WGS metagenome assembly OIZA01 (sample SAMN03283277) | human gut metagenome | biome: human-associated habitat; material: feces | host: Homo sapiens | place: Peru | collected 2012 | reverse complement strand
TTTTTAATATATTCATTAAAAAGATTTTTTAATTCTTCTAAAAAATCTTTTTCTTTCCGCTTTTTAGGTAGAGAAAAATTCTCATCTTTAAAAATTTTTTCAAAATACAAGTCTGAAATACTCATTTTTTCCTCCATCTTATTTGTCAACATAACTAGATAATTTATCAAGTAAATACTATATACTCCGTTGTAATTTATGTAGAAACTTATAAAGTATTGTATTTTTTCATTTAAAGAACCTGGCAATATTCAAAATACACTATGTTGAGTTAATTATATATTATCAATAAATAATCATTGATAACATCTATTCATTTATATATCTATATTTTTATAATAAATTAGTTAAAATTACTATTCAATATAAAATTTAACAACAATGGACATAATCCAAAAAGTTTCATAAATAAACTGATATTAATAAATTATGAAGCTAAAAAGCAAATGTCATTTGCTTTCATATCATCATTACGTTCTAAGTTATATTATGGATATCTAAAATTGGTGCAATAAAGCCATAATTTTTTTACAATTTTTTAAGTAAATAAATCTTAATATTTTTTTCACGCTTCTCTTTATTGTTAATTTATCAAATCAACTAGTACTTTTTTCTTTTTCTAATATCTTTTGTATAGTTGCATCTTGGATAATTATTACAGCCATAAAAAAATCCATTATATCTACTCTGTCTTCTTACTAAATAGTCTCCACATTTAGGACATATTTTTCCTTCTTTTATTGTCTTGTAGTCCACTCTATAACGACAATAAGGATAATTTGAACATCCAAAAAATTTCCCTTTACTTCTAAAAACTAATTCTCCCTTTTTACACCAAGGACAATGTATAACATCTGATATTTCAGTACGATTATTCTCATCTAAAATCTCACAGGATGGCTTAATTTCTATAACAAAAGGTGACGGATGTTTCCTATTTGCAAGAATATAAACATATTTTTTCGCTCTTGTTAAAGCAACATACCATAATCGTCTTTCTTCAGAATATTCATATTGATCACTCATAGGTAAAATGAGTTTTAATATTTCATCATCTTCAATTCTATTAGGAAATCCTAATAAACCATCATCCGCATTTATTAAAACCACATAATCTTCCTCTAATCCTTTTGCACCATGAACTGTACTAAACTTTATTTTCAAAGACGGATAATGATACGAATTACAATGGTTTTCTTCTTCTTTAAAACCACTATCTATTTTAATGATTTTCTTAAAGCAAAGAATATCATTATTATTTCGTCCTAATATTAAAATTCTAGCATTTTCATCCTTACTATGAATGCATTGCAAAATTTCCAACAATTTTTCTTCTTTATTATTGTCATAAAACATTATTTTAATTGGATTCTTAACACTTTGTTTCGACATAATTGTTTTTTGACTTTGGCCTTTATTCTTTTTTATAAAGGCTCCTGCAATATCTTGAAGCTCTTGAGAATTTCTATGCGTTTGCCGAATATAACTGAGTTCTGCATACTCAAAGTGTTGTTGAAAATCAGTAAAAATGCTTATGTCACTACCATTGAATCGATAAATAGATTGCCAGTCATCACCCACAGCAAAAAGGTGAGCTTTTCCTTTTTCTATGAGTGCTCTTAAAAATTTCATTCGACTCGTAGTCATATCTTGAAATTCATCAACTAAAATGTATTTGTATTCATATCCATCTACGTTAGGGAGTTGCTTTGTTGATTCTAATATCATTGTATCAAAATCAATTTTTCCTTTTTCTTCTAGTTTACTCATATAAAAATGATAGATTTTCTTTACAATATTTAAAAAGAGTATAGTTCTTTTCTTTGTGTATCTATTATTGTATCTATTATTAAAAATTTGTTCCATCAAACTATCAAAGCCTTTATCATTTTGATATTTTGACTTATAAAGATTTAAAAACGAAATGACTAATTTTATGAATGAACGGAAATTAATTCCTCCATAGATGGAATTCAATGCCTCATATATTCTCTTTTCATCCACTTCTTTTATTTCGACACCATGTTTTCTTAATTCTTTCTCAAGCTTTTTAAAAACAATATCGTTATCAAACTCATAAGAGTATGTTTCAATACATATGGTTTGATTTTCTTCGTGTTTTCTTCTTTTCCATTCGATGGCTTCAAGATATTCTTCTGCTTCATTATCTTGATATTGGCACGCTTTGCCATCTTTATCGATTCCGTAGTGTTCATGATAAATATCATATTGAGTCAAATGAAAATCTGGCATATATTGCCTTCTAGACTCTGAAGAATAATCATTTTGATATGGATCTTCATAACAATAATCAATTCCATGAATAAAATAGAAATTTGCTATTGCCATTTCTTGATAACTTTTTACAATTTCTTTTTTTAATGTTTCTCTTTTTTCAGGATGTTCTGAAAGAAAGGCTAAACTTTTCATTGTTTCATATCTTGCACTTTTTATTTCTTCATACATTTCACCCTTATTTTGATACACTTTGGTATGACCAGGTGACGAATAAAAGGCAAAATAGTCTACAATACTTTTTAATGCTGTTTTATCCTTTTTTAATTCATCACGAAAATACGATTCAACAATACTATTTAATTGGTCTTCAACCATTAATTTCTTATTTTCTAAATGCGCTAATATTTCATAACCTAAACTATGGAAAGTTTTAATACAAACTTCAGAAGAAATATTTTTAAATTTCTTTTTTAAATCTTCTACTGTTGGTTTAGAATAAGATAAAATCAATATATCTTTTGGATCTACATTTTTTACTTCTAATAAATATTTAACTTTTCCAATAAGAGTTAATGTTTTTCCGCTTCCTGCTCCGGCAATAACTAATAAAGACTTTTCATCTTTTAAAATCGCCTCTTTTTGGTCATTATCTAACACTCTACCATCGATAGGCTCAATTTCACCAAGATGACAATCCATATATTTTTGATTATTTTGTTGAACGAATTGCGGAATTTGTTTAACAAGTGAAAAATCATAATATAATGTGGTGTGAGAATTTATCAATTGAAGAATAGGCTGTTTTATTTTTTCCATCAGCATCTTACTAACATAAGTATTTCCGTTTAGTGATTCAATTGCTTGATCCAATTGCTTTTTCAATTTGTATTGTTCTAAGATTAATAAATAATTCTTTTTTATATCCGTAATATGCTTATAAAAATCTTCGGCCTCTTTTTCTTTATATTGGTATCTTGGAATCATCTGCGCTATCTTAAATAGATTATCGATTTGAAAAGTACTATAAAGTGATGGATTATTTAAGAATTCATCATAATGAAATCTTTTTATTTCGCTTAAAATAGGCATAACTGCTTGATTATGATACCTTACATCCTTCAAGTGTTTTTCATAAAGCATGATTTCATTCGCATATTTTGTAGGATTTTTTCTTTTTAGTTCTACATAGATTTGCGTTATTTCTTCATCTATAGGACCATTTATAATCTTAAGTTCTTGAAATTTTCCTTTTTTTGAAAAATATGGAAGATATTTTGTTTTGATTGCTAATGTTATTTTCACCCAGGAAGCAGCGTTACTAATTCCTTGCTTGATTGAATTTATGATTCCCATTCGTATTTTCCTTTTAAAACATTTTATAATAAATTTTTCTTTACATTAAATTTACTATATTTTGTATAAAAATGAAAGTTTAACTTGCAAAAACTTTTATGAAAAAGATAAATATTTTTATTACTTTTTTATTGCTTTATAAATAAAACCTGGTTCAACCATGACATCATATAATAGTTTAATTTCTCCCGTATCTAAATCGACTGAAAAATCCATATCCTCAAAATAAACCACACCATAAGCTTCTCCGCGTTTTATTCTTATTTCCTTTGTTTCTTTATATTCTTTTCCTGCAGTAACATATATAGAAAAGTCACAAATAAAATAATAATTTTCATGTTCTTTTATATTAGCGGCATTCCAAGTATTTTGTCCTACTAAAAAACGGAATTTCTTTGTTGGATCATCATTAGAATAAAATGAAGGAGCTACAAAAAAGTATTCATTGAAATTATCTTGGTCAATGGCTATCTTTTCTAAATCATAGTAATCATCATAAAGATAATAAGAATAAAAATCTCCTTTTTCACCTACGGTAGTTATGGTAATTTCAACATTAAAATAAACAAACTCATCATTAATATATAACCCACATTGTATACCATTATCAATACTTCTATATTGTATTGAAAACCAATGAAAAGCCATTTTTTCCTTTGCCAAATGGTTCCGATTTTTAAAAGTACCACAATAAAAATTATAAGCGTGTTCTTTAAAAGATTCACCTTCTGTATTTAAATAATCATCAAACGAAGAAGATCCTTTAACATATCTTTTAGAAAATCTTTCTAGATTACTTTCATTAATTGGATCGACTGAATAGCCAATAAAAGAAACATCTAAACTATTTTGTAAATAAGAAAAAACATAAAAAGCATACTGATCGGCTACTTCTTGGGATTCAACATTACAATAATAGTTTCTTTCTTCATTATCTACGATAGAAAGGTAAGCATCACTACCATCGGTTTTTATGGGGTTCAGTGTATTTAAGCTATACTTTGATAGTGTTTTTGATTGAAAAAATTGATTCTTTTTTAATCCATTTTTAGGCTCTTGAGAAGTGACGTACCATATAGCAGAAACAACACCAATCACAAAAACCATGATTAAGGATAAAATCACACCCAAATATTTTTTACGATTGTTATCCATTTTTTCAATCATCTGTATCGGTTCTTCTTTCGCCATTAATTCATTTTCGGTTATTTGAAATAAAACACATAAACGATGAAGCGTTTCTTCTTCTGGTAATCCTCTACCTTGTTCCCATTTTGCCACAGCTGAGCGCGTAACAAAGAGTTCTTTAGCTAATTCTTCTTGCGTTAGATTTCTATGTTTTCGAAGTTCTTTTAGTTTATCTTTAAACATCACGCTCACCTCAGTACTTATTATAAATGTTTAGCGCTTAAAAATCATGATACTCTCATGATACTTTGACTTTTTCCTTTTATCTTCAACATAAAAAAAGAAGGTGTAATCATACTGTTTCGCCTTCTTTTTAGAATTTACATAATTTCAACAAATTATTTATGGTATTAAATATCCCATCTACCTTTTTCAAATTCAACCGAATATTCTCGGTCAAATTCGGTATTTTCTGCATATTTTTTCATAAGATTTGCAATTTCTCTTTGTTTCATTTCCAAAGACGCAATCACTTCATCTTGGAAACTTTCTAAATCGCATTGTGATGAGAAAGGTTTACTTCTTGATTGACGAAGATTAATTTTAAAATAAAGTGTGTTTCCTGATAATCTTGCGCCAAATTGAATATCAATTTGATTTCCTTTACTTTCCACATAAGTAGAACAATATTCAGCCACTGAACGTGCTTGCGCTAAAACGTCATCAGGACCATGCACTCTTCCATCATTTTCAACAACAAAAGGTCTTAAAGCATGGTGAGATTTGCTAGCAATTTGTTTTCTTGCTTTTCTTATATATTTGGGTGACGATTCATGATCACTAATTCTTTCAGGAAAATCTCCCCAAGATGGTTCAATATCTAATAAGGTAGCCGAATAAATAATAGTGGACACCCAGTTATCACTATCATAAGCGCCCCAATCTAAAGGTAAACTAGGATTAAATATCGCAATAATTCGAATGAGAATATGCATAGGAAGCCTTATTGAACCACATAATCCATTCACTACCGATTTAAAAAAGAGATGTTTTTCTTCATCTTCTTTATCAAATTGCCCAATAACGAAAATCGTAATAAAACCTACTATTAAGTTTACAACAATAAATATGAGTCCGAAAAAAATAAAAGCATCTGAATTAAATGAAACTTTACACGCTTCAACAATTGCGATAATGGGAAGCCAAAATGCTACAGTCTGCACGATTGACCATAAAAATAATAAAAAATAAACGATTCCGCTCATATGCTTTCCCTCTCTTTAAATACAATCATAAAATCATCTGTAAATCTTTTAAATGCGTCACTTTTGTTTTTTTTAAATTAATTCAATAAAAATATAAGATTTACAAGCTTTTTACGTGATAATTCTATACCTTTCTTTATATTTCGTCAATTTATACATTCCAATTCCTTAGTCATTTATCGCTATTTTCCTTTTTTTATGCTAACATAAAAAAAACGTGAGGAAATTATGAGCAAAGTAGGATCTATATTCAGTAACTTATCCATATTTCTTATTAGTGTACTTATAGGTGCGCTTTATTTCTTTTTTCCTTATTTTAAACAAAGAAAAGATGTTCCATTAAAAGAATATATTCAAGCAAATAAGTTAAGACTCACTTTTAGTGCTTTCTTCGTTTTAGGTATTCTATCTAGAACAATGTTTTTAGATTTATTACCACGAGGATTAAATCAAGATGAACTCAGTGCTGGATATGATGCTTACGCAATCGCGCATTTTGGAAAAGATCGTAATGGTATCGTTATGCCTGTTCATTTAATTGCGTGGGGAAGCGGACAAAATGCATTATATTCTTATTTAATGATTCCTTTTGTACTTCTATTTGGTCTAAATCCAATTTCTCTACGCCTACCTATGGGAATAATTGGTTCCCTTACACTCTTTTTAGTTTTTGACTTATGTAAAAGATTAACAAAGAATGAAAAAGTTTCTCTTTTCTTTATGTTATTTGTGCTCATTAATCCTTGGCACTTAATGAAATCTCGGTGGGCTTTAGAAGCCAATATCTTTCCTGATTTAGTTTTCTATGGTGTTTATCTTCTCATTAGAGGTTATAAAGAAAAGAAAGATTATATGTTTTATATTTCTTCCTTTATTTTAGGATTATCTTCCTATTCTTATGGTACCTCTTATTTCTTCTTATTTTTCTTTATTATTACTATTCTTGCTTTATTCGTCTTTAAATACAAAATGAAATATTATAAAGCACTTATCTATTTAGGTATCATTGGACTTACTGTAATTCCGATCATCCTATTTATATATGTGAATGTTTATAATAAGAACGATATTCATTTACTTTGGTTTACTGTTCCTCATTTAAATCAAAATCGTTTTCAATCGGTAACAAATATCTTCTCTTCTACCTTCTTTAAAGATTCATTCCAACATTTAAAAGATGGTTTAAAACTTATCGTCACACAAAATGATCATCTTCCTTGGAATCAAATTGAAGGAATTGGTACTATTTATTTCTTATCTCTTCCTTTTACCCTTTTTGGTCTATTCCATAAAGAAAAAGAAAATGAAGAAGCTCTTTGGATATTTAGAATATTCTTCATTGTTTCTATCATGATGAGCTGTATAGTGGATGTGAATATCAATCGTTTTAATATTGTTTATCCACCTTTAATCTTCTTTACTTTCTTAGGATTATATTCCATTAGCAAAAAAGTAAGCTCATTCAAGAAAGTGATGACTCTTTCTTATGCCGCTTACTTTATCGCTTTTATGGTTATTTATACCACTTCTTGGAATGCTTCAATTTCTTATCAGTTTTATGAAGGCTTCTATGAAGCATGCCGCTATGCAAGTTCTTTAAATGAAAACTGCACTATTTACACAACTTCCAATATCAATATGCCTTACGTATATGCACTATTTGCAGATGAAACTAATGTAAACACCTTTATAGAAACCGTACAATACACGAATGAAGGTGCAGCCTTTGAACAAGTTAAATCATTTGGAAACTTTGTATTTTCTTTGCCTTATCGAATTGAAGAAAATAACATTTATATTGTTGAGGCTAACAATAACAAATATCAAAATACAGATTTATCCTCATATAAAATTAAAGAATTTGGTCATTATTTAGTAATCAATACGTGCAATGAATAATCCAACACCAAATACCCTTTTTCTATTTTGATTATTATGTTTAACAATCTCATCCCTCTTAAATTATAATTTTTATCAATTTTCTTACGCTTTTAAATAGTTATTTCTAAATTCTGAAATTCGTGAATGCAAAGAATTGTTCCATTGTATGGATGTTTTAATATGTTTTTAAGTCGTTCTTTGTCTTCCTCATCTAATGTAATTATATAGTCAGATTCGCTAATAGACTTAGATCCAATGAAGCCTTTATCTTTTAATAGCGTAATTAATTGTTTTAAAATACTTGGATTATCTTTGACCACACTACTAACAGTGACTATTTTTCCAACGATTTCATCGCTTTCTAATCTAAAAATGCATTCATCGCAAAATTCGCTCCACATTTTTTGTCCTTCAGGTCCAAATTTTTTGTGCTTTATTTTTTCTTCTTTTCTTTTATAATACTGATTTAGATATTCTTTTGAATCATATTTACAATTCTCACAAAGTTCTATCATTTCTAAAGGAGTAATTTCAAGATTTTCACACATTTTTTGTAAAACTCGCATAGTCATAAAAGCGTCATCCCTAGATAAATGTTGTTGTAGTTTAATGAATTCATTGATTGAGCATAATTTTTTAAATGCGTCTTCAAGTCCCAAAAACTTTTCTTTCTTTTCCGAGTAATACTTTATCATTTTTTGAATATCATATACTTGATATTCAATTGGAGCTAACCTATATCTCCTAAAAGAATTATCGAGATAACGAATATCATTATCAACCGAATATCCAAATATAACTACGTCTTCCATTTTAAATAGTTTCTTTATTTGTTCATAAAATTTTGGAAACTCTGGACATTCAAAATAGTAATCATATTCATACGCCCATTGAAATCCAGGTTCTCTTTTATAAATTGATGTATCAAAACGATTTTCGTGGCACCTTTTTCCTGGCGACATTGGAATTGCATCACTCGTAATCACTTTGAATTTTTCATCAGTTACAACATAACCAAATTCACACATTTTCGGATTATTTCCAAAGCAATTAGAACACTCTATATCAAAAAATAAGTATTTCAAAAATATCACCTCTTAATAAAAGATTTAATCTTTAAAGCCCATAGTTAATGAAACTAATTCTTTTCCATCTTTGTCATATTGAATCACTTCGACTGCGACATTAAAGGCACATTCATTATTACAATAAAATTTATCAGATATTTTGCATTCTTCAATAAAAGTAGGCGACATTGGTTTAGGTGAATCACTATTTCTATATCCTCCACCAATAATTACAACGTTTCCACCCTGTCCACGAGCAACAATTCTAGAAACTGCATACCATTTAACAATCGTATATGCATATTCATCACAACAAGGCTTAAAAACCACAGTATGCATAGCACCTTCACTATTTAATACCAACGCAATGTTATTTAATCTTGCTTCTCTTACTTCCTTTGCGTGTTTTTCATCCCATGCCTCTTTATCAGCTGCTTTTAAAATCACCTTCACTTCAAAATCATCAACAACACCATTGCGCAAAGCGATTTTGATAATAGAGACCGGATGATTAAAGTCGATTGGAATACTTATCTCTTCATTTTCTGAATTAATCTTTTTCCATGCATTAACATAATAAGAAATCGAAGAAATATTCTTGTTTTTTATTTTTAATACATAATTTGTAATATTATAATTTTCATTTTGAATAATAACTAGATTTCCATTGTTATCAAAATCATAACTTCCGGCACCAGCATCGTTATCTACACTAACAATGATTTTTTTTAAAAAAGTTATTTGATATTTATCCATTGATTAATTTTTCCTCCGTTTGCTTCAAACACAAAATCTAAACATTCTTTTAATTCTTTATCACTCAACTCCGCTCGTTCATCTTTTTCAGGATGAACAATTGAATTTCTTTTTATTCTTAATTTATTAAGCAATGCTCTTTTCTCCTCCCATGGCTTAACATATTTTTCTTCATAATGGATTCCATATGTCAAATATGCCCACACATCGCTTGTATCTTGCTTTTTAGGTCCTTTATCAAAGAATTGATTCATTCTTCCAAAGAAGTCGTCAGCGTCGCAATTATAATCAAATCGTATAATAGCGTCAAATAATGAACATAATTTTATGACAAACATTTCATCATTTCCTTTTAAAAGAAGATTTTCAAAATATTCACGAGTCAAACCTTTTACTAGTTTTGCGCGTTCTAATTTATCAAGTCTTTCTTTTTCTTCGGCTTCCACAATTAATTTAGTTTCATTAAAAATATCATTTTTAAACGATTCAAAATATTCAATAAGCTTATTCTCGCTCGTTTTTGTATATTCATCCTTAATATAAATATCTCCTAAATTTTGATAATATACAATTTTCCTTTCTTCTGATTTTTTATAAGGATTTTCTGTTATTATAATCGGTTGTTTCTTAGTTAGCTCATTATCTTCCCCATAATTAAAATATTGCCAACTTTCTATAAGCAGTTTTTCTTCATTATCATTTATTAAAAGATCAGAAAGTTTAATTAAATTATTGTCAATGAAAAAACGAAACAAAGCTTTTTTATTTGTCTTAAGAAGTTTATAAACCATCTCATAATAATTAACATAATTATTGTCTAATATGAATTTTACATGTTTTAAATCTTTTAACTTTTTTATTTCTTCAGGAATGATCATAAAACAATCCACACAACGAAATTTAGCTTTATCTTTTTCCGAAACACTCGTACTATTTTCCATTTCAAGAAGTTCTATTTCTCTTCTTGGATGTGGTTTTTCTAGAAGTGAATTGATACGATACGCTAGTTTGAAATTTTTATTTGAAAGAAGATTATCTAACGTGGATTGAAGTAAATATACTTTTTTTCCATAAAAATATTGTAAATGATATCTAAATTCACTATCGATTCCATATTTTTTCCTTAATGAATTGATTGATGATTCAACCCAAGCATTGTGCTTTTCAATCTGATTCAATAACAATTCACACAATTCTAAATTGTTTTCGGTAATAGAATATTCGACAAAATAAGGATAAGCTTCAAACCAACAAGTTCTTTCTCCTTCTCCTTCATTTTCTTTCATACCAAAATAATAATTTCTTTGTTCTTCTGATAAATCTTTATATTCCGCCACTAAAAGTTTGAAAACATTTTTCAAATCCGCTAAATTTACTTTAAAGGATTCATCGCTTCTAATTTCTGTACCATATATTTCTCTAATTACTTTTCTTTCTCTATCAACCGGAATACATGTTAACATAATTTCAATTGCTTTTTTTGTTGTTCTTTGGTTTGCTTTAAATAATTTCATATAATGTGTTTGATGTGAACAATTATCAATCAACGCTTTTAAAACTTTCTTACTATTATATTGTTTTACATAATCAAGAAGAGTTTTTCCATTTTCATCTTGATTAGATGATAATGAATCATCAATCATTGACGGATCATCATTTTTAGCACAAAGTTCTATTTTTGACATAATAACGATTTCTTTTTCCGGTTCATTTCCAAGCATCAAATAATCCAACGATACATGAAATATTTCTGCAATTCTAGGGAGAAGGCTGATATCTGGGTTTCCTTCATTTTGTTCCCATTTGCTAACCGCTCTATCCGTCACACTTAATTGATTTGCAAGTTCAAGCTGAGTCATTCCTGATTCTTTTCTTTTACTTTTAATTCTATCTCCTATGGTTTCCATTCGCTGTTTCCTCCTACATCATTATTATAAAACCATTGTTTTTTTAATCGTGCATACTCTTCCGAGAGAAGATTTTTTTATCTTGAATTCTTTATTAAAAAAACTCCACGATTCGTTGATAATTAAATTTTAACATACATTCACCTATATAAATGCATGTTTTAAATATGTTTAAGATAAATTATAGAAAATATTAACACCTTATGAAAGAAAAGATGACCGCCGCCTGTCATCTTAAACATCTCTAATCTAGGAGGTCTATAAGTATCTTACCTACTTGCCTCCTTTTCTAAATTTTCAGCTAATTTTGTATAAACATAATCATATCTACAATAACTATAGTTCTCAAAATCTAAATCTGGTTCTTTTTCTTGTGCCTCTGTATTGATATAAACTAGTTCATCAATAAATAATGCGTCATCCAAACTAGAGTTAAAATTATCAAAATTTATTGTTTTTGTGCTTAAGTACATATCTTCTTTGTCAGTAAAATGATTAACTTGATAGCAAATATCGTATCTTGAAATATATCCCATTGGCTCAAAGTAGTTTTTAAGATATGTATTTAGCAAAATGCATTTATCAAGAAGCTTTGAAACATCTTCTTTTAGTGGCATATCATAATTATTTGCAATTATTCTAGTCTCACTATTTCGGTAATCTTTTGACATTGAGTACGAAATATTTTCTTCATCAAGGTATTTCTCAATAAAATCAATAACAGCGGTATTAGAAACATTTTGTAGTCTAATCAAAATAGAACCAACCCATCTTGATTTATTTTGAATACCTTTTAATTCCTTAAAGAATCTGATGCCTGCTGCAGAATCCATAAAGTTTATAGAATCCGCGTTTTCAATATTCTTTTTTTCCTCATTTGAGCCATTAGATATTTCTCTAATCTCATAATGATTTTCAACTTTTAAAATTTCAAACTTCTTTCCATTTGCGTTAAATACTGGAAATTTATCTGCTTTTTCATCATTAGTTGAAATATGGCAAATGATTAAATTATAATCAGCAGTTTTGCCGCCTCTGCTTTGTGGAAGAATATGATCAACATTCCATCCATACTCGCTATTACGGTCATTGTAAGCACCTTTAGCAATTGCACGTCCAGTAAAATCTTTTACCTTTGTGGCCTTGCCATAAGACTTACTCCAAAGTCGCATAGCCGTTTCTTTGTTTAAATCCATAGATTTTGTTTTTGTCTTTTCCATATTAAAAATTTCAGAAAGACACTTGACCTCCTTTATTTAGTCAATTCGACAAAATCATGTGACTAGCCATAGGGCGACCTATTGCTATAAGCCTCAAAGGGCAATCCTCATAATAGCGTTGCAGAAGATTAACTAGTCAACTTTCAGAGAAAGTTATCAGTTTCATCGAATTGCATATTAATTTTACTTTATTAAAATATTCTTTGTCAATAGAACTAACGAGTAATCGATAGCCGTTGATGTTTCAAATCCATAAATCCTTATATAAAAAGAGCCGTAAAGGTCCAATGAATTTATTCCCAATGTATCATCAAAACAATGGTAAGAATTGAACCCACGCAAACAAAGTTGATTGCATTTTACTGTATCAAACTAATGCTTTATAATGGATATCATTTTTTATCTTATTATTACTAAATGAAAAAATCTTTCTTGAAGCTCTGTCAGTGCTCTAATTGCTTCATCTAAATATTCTTCTCCATTTTTAGAAACAACGAGTTTATCATCGTCATCATTAATTCCATGGATAACCGCAATGATTCTCCCCTTACTAGAAGGAACTGGTTCAAATTTTCCAATTAAGTATGCATCTAATTCTTCACCATCTCCACTCATAGGATCAGGTACATATCTAAAATTTATCATATAAATAAAACCATATTGCGGATGTCTTGAACCCAATGGCTCAACAATCTTTAATATTACTTCTTTTCCTAAGTAATTCACTGCATTTGCTTTTTTCCTTTTTATTCATTTCCTTTTTCACACCAATTACATATTTTTCAGCATCTTGAAAAAATCAAACAATTGCATAAAAATTTATACAATAATTCTATTATTTTAAAACTTCCCTATAACCATTTTTATTTAAGCTAACTCTTCTAAGTAATTCTTTTTCTTTTAAGGATTTTATAATTCTATCAATTGTTCGGCTTGAAAGGCCAGTTTGTTGGATAACTTCATACTTTATCGCATTTTTCTTAGTTTTAAAACGGTTAAAATAGAGAATTCTTCTTTAGATAATTCGCCATTTGTTTTGCTATTTCTTTCGTCAGTTTTATTTCTATCTATTCTAGAGAAATTGATTGCAAAATCATTTTCATTATTAATGTATGAAATGTCTACCTTAGCTTCTTTACACAAATGATATACCTTTTTCAACCCATGTCCACACGTTTTAACCTCTTTACAAAGATATAACACATCGTTAATTGATTGATTCCTTAAATAAGATTTTAAATTCCTATAAAAGAAATCATTCGGCGTAAAATCATTAGCAAAAAAGAAAGTGATGCATCTAACAAGATACACCACTTCAGATTTGATAGTTTTGTAATTATTTCTTCTCGACTCAACTCTAGACCACCTAGATTTTAAAGAGCATTAATTTTTAAACTATTTGCTTTGATAGTCGCGGTAACGTCACCGCTCAGATTCCCTACTTTGACTTAACTATAACATTAACTCCGATAAATATATCATCGCCTGTATAAATCCATTCGCCAGTATAATGAGCGAGTTCTCCTGCTCCTGCATTTCTATACAAATCAACAATGAGATATGAACCATCTACTTTACCACCAACTTCATTGTATGCCACCTCACCTGTGCCAGGGATGCGTTGGTATTTAGCAATGGTCTTTCCTTTAGCATAAAAATCTATGGTGATTTCATCGGTATCTTTGGCATTTTTAAGTATCTCGGCGACATCACTTCTATTTAAGTTGACTGCAAACGTTTTTTCACCAAGTTCGATAGGTTCAATGAAATCTTTGCCTTCGATTGCGGCGAAGGACATCCTACCACTTCTAACTTTTGTCGCCTGAGGAACTGCGGTGATTATACACTCGGCAATAGTTCTTGCGTTACTTTTAAGTGTGAACCTACGTCCGATAAATGCGGGAACTTTTTTACCTTGGAAACTGATAGTAACGCCTTCAAGCATTTCACCGGGTATAATCATATTAGTGCCTTCTGGGAGCGTAACTTCTCCAGTTATTTCACCAAATGTGTCGCCAAAAGCAACCACTTTGTTTCCATTAGCAATCGGGGCTGGATTGCCCTCGTCTTTTGTATACGCTCTTATTGTTACCGTGACTTTGCTATAACCAATAATCGTATCGGGCTTAGACAGCATATATCCGCGATTAAGTTCACCCTTCGTTGCGCCTTCAATACAAAAGCCTACTTCATCACCAGCGGTTGCCGTTTCAACCACTTTAGCCGACGTGCCTATACCCTTTTCGATTTTCTTCACGGTAATTATCTTGCCGATTTCATTGACTAAAAGTTGGTCACCTGTATTCACCGTGCCATTAGCGATTTTTGTTGTGATAATAACATCTCCAGTGCCGGAAAGGGTAAATATGTCCTGGATTCCAGCATAGAAGGAATCGGGAGCATTCCGAATGGTAAATCTGATCGTGTCGTATGCGCCTTTGTTAAGTTCGAAGTTGTCATTGTCCACGGTCAATTCATTGGTGCCGATTGTATACATGCCAACCGCATAGTATGCTTCGGGAGCGCCAATTGTCACCCATTCTACGACGTTGTTTGTCTCTTCCGCGACGTTTATGCATACCAAGCCGAACTTTCCGCTTGCAAGGTTTTCTCCAAGTTTTCTTTCAAAAACGCCAGCGGGTAAAGTAACTTCGCGTTTGTTAATTATAATAGTTGTGGTGATTTCTCCGCCTTTCCATTCCGCAGTGTCCTTTACGGTTACTTTCATGGTATATTCGCCAACGTCAATCGGTGCGGTTGTGGAAAACGCAGTGTCGTTTTCGCCTTTGTAAGTAACGATGATTTCGCCGTCCCCCTGACGATTGACTTTCGCATGATCGATGGTAAACGCCAAACCATCATAGGTTTTTTCCGTAACTAAATCGTTAGCAAACGAAATAGTGTTAGTTTTTGCGTCAAGGGCAGGAATTTCTTCGGTATAGCTATATCCGCATACCGTGCAAATGAATTTCTTTTCGCCGACAACGCCGTAGCCTTCTGGTTTAGTCGTCGTCCATTCACCACTATGATTCGCTTCGTCAATTTTCAATACACCATGAGTTGGTGCTAATTCATCACAATTAGAAACATGCCAATGACTATTTTCGTCATATAGCCATGTAGAAGTGTCATAACTATGAAT
>OIZA01000654.1_pt1 | contig 15981 bp, 9 predicted proteins | sample 1588381 | NCBI WGS metagenome assembly OIZA01 (sample SAMN03283277) | human gut metagenome | biome: human-associated habitat; material: feces | host: Homo sapiens | place: Peru | collected 2012 | reverse complement strand
CTGGTTGTTGTTTCTTAACTGGAATCTGAAGCGATGATTTTGCAGATGTTGGTCGATATTTCTTATTTAAATCCCAACGTTTTGCTGGTTTACCATATGGATACGGAGGTTCTTCTGGTTGTTGTTTCTTAACTGGAATCTGAAGCGATGATTTTGCAGATGTTGGTCGATATTTCTTATTTAAATCCCAACGTTTTGCTGGTTTACCATATGGATACGGAGGTTCTTCTGGTTGTTGTTTCTTAACTGGAATCTGGGGTTCTGATGGTTTATTTTGATCAGAAGACATTTATATATAAAAAAATCAATGGTTTATTTATTTGTTTTTTAAATCTAATTTATTTAATTTAGTAAATTAAATAAAAATTTTTATTGTTTTTGCATTAATTTATATTTTCCCAATAATTGATTATTTTTAAATCCGTTAATTGTCAATTCATTTAATTTAGCTTTCAATGTTCCTGTATTATTTTGATATTTTATGACAAAATTATAAATATCATAATTTTCTTTATTTTTTTCAATATTTGAAGCATCTAATAAATCAATAAAATCATCTATATTATTTATTTTAACTTTAAATTCATTTTCTCCATCAATATAATCGTTTAATAAATATATATATGCATCTTTAACTCTTTTATTTTTAGATATAAGGAAATAATCACCTTTTTTAATTTGTTGAGATTTTATTAATTCAATTAATGAACTTGTAAGACTTTCATTAATTCCATATTGTATAACTTCCTTATTTGTTAAATGTTGATTAATTCGTAAATTCTTATAATTATAAAAATCATTCAAAGAATCTTTAAATATTTGAGAATTAATATTATCACTGTTTATTAAATCATCAAAATAATTTTTTTTATCACTTAATAATTTTTTAATTTTTTCATCTTTTATTATTTTATCATTTTTAAGCATTTGTTCAATTAAATTAATAAACGGATTAATATATTTTTTTTTAATTTCTTCTTTAAAATCCTTATTATTTTCAATTATAACCTTTTTAAATCCTTTTTCTTTTTTTTGTTTAATGACATCTGGATTTAATAATTCATTTTCTTTTTCTGTTATTTGATCTTTTATTTTATTGTATTCATTGATTTTAATTTGAATTTGATCTTTAATTGTCTCTTTTGGATCATCGTTTAAATCTTTAAATAAATCTTTTATTTCTTGTGTTAATTTTTCTCTTATAGTTATTAAATTTTGATATTCATAATATATATCTTTATTTCCATCATTGATAATTATTGTTTGACCATTAATAACGACATTTTCCTCATACAACGAATAATAATAAATATATGCATCTGTTATTATTTTAATTGCTTTAATTGATTCATTATTAATTCCATAAGTTAAATATTTTTCTGATATAAGAAACACAAAAGAACCAATTAAAGCATCAATAATAATATTACTTTTATCATTTAAATCTTTCAATGTTTTAAATTTTTCATCATTATATTCATATATTTTATCTTTAACTTGATAATAAGATAAATAATATTCTAATAATTTTTTATATTGATTAATTTTTTTTTTATCAGAATCAAAAAACATTAAATTAAAAATACCAAAATAAATATCAGATATTTTTTTTACAAATTCCGAATATGTAAAATTTTGATTAATGAATATTCGGTTTATTATTAGATCAAATAAAATATAAATAAATGTTTTGATCGTTTGAATAAATATTTCTTGTTGCTCATATGTTCCTTCACTATAATATCCATATCCATCTTTAATTTCTTGTTGTTCATATCCACCAATTTTATATTCTAATGCTTGATTTTCTGTTTCTTGTTCATATTTTTTTTTATATTCATTTATTTTTTCTTCGAGATTTTTATTAAATTGTTCTTCGTTTGATAAAGTACTATAATAAAAATCCAATAATTTTAATCCAGAAGCATATAAATCTTTCAATTTTGTTTCAAAATTATTTTTTTTATTTTGATCTGATTTATCATAATTATCAAATTCTTTAACCTTATCAGATACAGACAAAAAACCTGTTGTTTTATCTTTTGATATTAAATTTAAAATATTTTTAAGTAATTGATATTCCTTCTGGCTTTTTTGATTAAATAATTCATCATCATAAACCAATAAAAATTTTTCTTTATAATTATTAAAATACTCTTTATATTCTTTATTTTTATATTTATATCCACCTTGATCACCATGTATCATTTTATAATAATGAATTAATTTATCATATGTATCATTAAAAATATAAAGTTTATAATCATAATTTGGTTTTATTAAACTATTATCCATATCTTTAATATTAATATTATCTTGATAAAAATAAAAATACTCATCGGTAAATTCTTCTTCTTCATTTTGATTTAAAAATATAATCCTTTTATTATTGAAATCTATTTTAAAATTTAAATGTAATAAATCTTTTTTCATGTCATTAAATATTTTTGAATTATGAAAACTAGATAATAAATAAACCTGATGATAAGTTTTATAAAAATACTCATCATTTAAATCAACTTGTTCTTTTGGATTTTTATAATATCCCAAAGGATTAATATAATCAATATTCAAGGGTTTGGTTATTGTGTCTTGAAAAAATAAAGTAAAATAAAAATTTTGTTTTATATAAATATCTTTAATATTAACAGGTTTATAAATGTTTGTTATTTTATTGTGAATTTCTATATTTGAAATATTATTTTGATAGTCGTCAATCATTTTATTATTTTCTAATAATATCCGTGATTCGTTTGTTCTTTTCGGATCTTTTCCATTTTCACCAATTATAAAATTATAAAACTGTAATATATAATCATCATAATTTTTTTTTAATAATTCTAGTCCATCATCATTTTGAAAAAATGAAAAATTATAATTTTCTAATTGTAATTTTTTTATATCATCGACTATTTGATTCGTTAATCTAAAATATTCGGTTATTATATTATAAAATTTTATGAATTGTAGATAAATAAAATATAATATATCATAATCTCGTGTTTTATCAATACTATATATATCTATATCTTCAGCATCTATTATCAAACTCATTATTTCATACATCGTCCTTTCTTTATTGTCTCGAGTTTCTACGTCATCAACTATTTTAAATTTTTCTCCATTATAAACTAAAAAATCATCATAATGAAATTCATTACCATTTATTTCCAAATCATGAATTTCATATATAGATAAATTCAAATTTAAAGGATTAATTTTTATATTATTAATGTCAGGAATTGGATTTTGTTGTGTTACTATTTGTTCAATACCATCAATATTAAGAGGAATAATTTTTGGATCTGGAATTAATTGAAAATTATAACTTTTCTGTTTTAATTTTGCTATTTCATATCTATCTTTATATGCTTTATGAAACATTTCTATTGCTTTTTTAACCTTATTTTGTTCATCTCGTGGATATTCTGATATTCTTTTTGTTTCTAAATCTTTTCTACATATATCATAATAAATTATTTCTTTGCATATTTCAAGTGGATTTTCATAATCTAATTTATTGAAATCTAAAACAAAAATTTTATAATTATATAAATCTTTAATTATGTTATATTTATCTTGTATTTCACGAATGATTTTTAATGCACTTTTATCTATTGTACAAATATTATCTTTATTCAAAAAATAAAAAATTTTATTATAATCGAATTCAAATAAATCATTTAATTCGATATTTTCCAAAAAATATTCACCTTTAATTCTTGTTTGTATGGTTTGATAAATATTAAAATCAAAACATTCGTCTGGTTCTATTGGTTTATCTTCAATAAATGTTTTTTTATTATCCGGATTTATAAAATCACTTGTTATTTCATTAAAATCTTTGGAATTTAAATTTAAATTATATTTTTTAGTCAAAAGTTCAGTAGTTATTTTAAATTCTTTTTCTTCTAATGAAACAGTAATCATAATTTAATTTCGTTGTATATAAAAATTATTCTTGATTTAAAATTTAATTTTTAACCATTTATTAAATTTAGTAAATTTAATAAAGTCGATAAATTTATTTTTAATAATTCAAATATTAATCTAAATTTTCATTATATTCATCATATTTTTTTTCTTTTTTCTCTTTTAATTCTTGATCGCTTATAACTTTATCAGAATCAAATAATCGTGTTAAATCAATATTTGATAATGTTTCATGGTCATATCTTAATTCATTATTTATATTGTCTTTATGGAATAAATCAAACATAACAGTAAAACCATAATTTGGAACATAATATTTAACATTATTAATTTCATAAATCCAATAATTAAAATTCATTGGATCAACTTTGGATTCTTTAATAAATAGATTATCGATTGTTAAATTAGGAATATAAATATTATTATCAATCATACACTGGAAAGCATAAAGAATTTGGAATATAATAGATTCCCATTCTTCAAATGATCGATAACCCGAATTAATCATAATTCTTGTGTTTCCACTTAATTTATATTCTGGTTGCAACCAAGATTTAAATGAATAACCCGGATTTTCTGTTAAAACAACTAAAGATTTATCTGAATATCTATTTTGATCTTTAATATATGTATTATCAAATAAATATTTATTGTTTTCATCAACTAAGAAAGATTTTAAATAAATTCTTGAAAATTCATATAAAATTTGAAATGCGTATTTTGTAAATTCTTCATCTAATTTTTTATATTCATCCGTATTATTTCCGTGTTTTTCTTCTTCTTCTTTCATTTTATTTTCTAATTCTTCAATTTGTTTTTTCTTATCATAAGCATTATAAAAATGTGTAAAATGAAGATTCATTAATTTTATAATTTTATCTTTTTTATCTTGTGCATCTTTATATAATTTCATATTTTTCTCATAATCTTTATCTCCTTTCTGTGGTTCTGGTTTAGTCGCTAATTTCTCTATTAATTTTTTACAAACATTAAAAATAGTTCCTGATTGTAAATTTTGAATCAATGGATCATCTTCTTCTAATAAAGTTTTAGAGTCTTTAAATAATTTAACATCATATTTTTTTCTATCATCAACATTTAACCCAGACCATAAATAATCTATATTATTTCTTGATAAAGCAATTGGATTATATAAATCTTTTCTAATGTATGTATAACCAATTAAACCGGGGAAATTTGGACATATCATAGTATCAAGTAAATTCTTTTTAACATAATTATAAAATCCAAGTTCACGATAAGCTAACGAACGGGTTAAATTATATTCTTTTGATCTATAAACATCATCATATATTTTTTTATAATCTTCATCGTTTTTACTTAATAATTTTTTTAATTTTTCTCTATCTGGATGGAAATAATTACTGTTTGGATCATAAACATTTTTTAATATATCTTCATAATTTAATAAAGCATAAATTTTAGCATTTAATGAAACTGAAGTTTTGGCACATCTCATTTGTTTGTGCTCTATTGTATAAGGATAACAAGCCATAAAACTGATATAATCATTTGTTATTTGTAGAAGATCATGATCTATTCGTTGTTGTTGATTTCCTTTTTGGAATTCTGGATAAGAAGTTATAATTTGCATTGTGTTAATAATTGAAAATATTGAATTGATATCTTGAAAACCTCCACCAGAATATTTTTTATCTAATATAGCACTTTTTAATATTGACATTAATTCAAGTCTATCGCTTGTTTTACCAAAATTAAATTTATTGGCATTAAATTTATCTGGTAATAAATCCATAATAAAATATGCATTTTGACCTATTGCATTCATTTTAGCGGTTATTAAATCATTGGTTAAAAGTCCAAAACTATTATTAACTACTCCGTTAAATGTTGAAAATACTCCTCTCTCATCTTCATGAGCTTTAGCTTGTGGTTGTGATGATCTCATAACTTTATTTTTAACATCGATTGGTACGGTATCATCAAATGAATTTAAATATTCTTTTGATCCATTATTATTAGTTGTAAAGTTTGAAGTATCACGTTGTTTAAAACTTGGATTATTGGGATAATTTTTAAAATCTCTTTTTTCTTTATGTTCGTTAAAATTTGATTTATTTTTTATGTCATTATTTGAATTATTAAATGGCTTTTTATCTTTAAATTGACTTTGATTATTATTTTGATTCTGTTGTTTTTCCGATTCTATTCCTCCGTGTGCGCTTTGTGTGTCTGTTTGTCTATCAGATATATTTTTAATTCTACTTGCATTATATTTATTTTCTTCTCTTCCATAATTATCGACATTTTGATTTATATCTTTATTTATATCAAATTCTGAACCTCCATCACTATAATAATTTTCTGTTGATTCATCTTTTATATATTCTGTATCTCCCTCTGGAGTTGTATAAGATGAAGATTTAGAATATTTAATATATTGATCATCTGAATTTTGATTTGATTTTGAATTATCGCCGGCAAAATAAACATCCTCTGGTGTTTTATAAAATTCATCTGAATCGGATAATTTAGTTTCTTTTTCTGCATCTTTAATTTTTCCTTCAGGTGTACTGTATGGGTCAGTTGAATCATCATAATAATTAGACAAATTTTTAACGGCAAAATTAAAATCATGTTTTTTAATTTTTCTGTCTATACTTTCATTAATTATTCTGTTTAATCTACTATCTTCTTTTTTAATATCGTTTGGATCTGTCATATCAGTTAAATATTGATTATCTAATGTTTCATGTTTTATTAATTCATCATTTATTTCTTTATTTAAATAATTTAAAAATTCTGCAGCATCTTTAATTTCTTTTGAATTCTTTATATTTTCTTCAATTGTTTTATGTTGTAATAGTTCATCATTTATTTCTTTATTTATAGCCTCTAAATAATTTTTTGAATCATTATTTTTAATTTCTGGGTGATTTTCTAAAACATTATTTACAAAACTATTGAATATCGATAATTTAAAATCTTTATTTTGTGTCTGTGTCCTTTCTGCAATTTTAGAAAATGATTCATTTAATTTAGGAATTGAATAAATGCCTCTGCTATTTTTATAATTTTTAAAATCAGAAATTGAATCTGATTTATGTTCTTTGATTATATTATTAATTCTCGAATTTATAAAATCATTATCTAATTTATTATTTGAACAAATATATGGTTGTTCTTCATGATATTCAAGAATATTATTTATTATTCTATTTAAATCAAAAACAATATCTTTATTTATTTCATTTTGAATTTGTTCATCTTGATATTTCTCTAATTGATTTAATTTATTTGAATATTCAGCATCATTTTTCATTTGTTTTATATCACTATCTATATTATCACCACCCATATTTATTAAATTATTTTTTGAATTCCCGCCTTTAATTAAATCACTGTTTGATTTAATTAAATCATTATCTGAATTAATTAATCCACTTTTTGATTTATTATAAGTTTTAAATTCATTGTTAATATTTGAATCAACAATAAATTTAATTAAATAATCAGATCTAATAATTTGATCCATTGTTTGATAATAATTTTTATTTCTTATATATGCTTGCATATCATCATTATTATTAAAGCTTAAAAAATTGTCTTTATTTGTTAATTCATATAAAATTTTATTAAATTTTTTGGTTATATTTGGGTATAGTTTCATAAATTGATTGAAAGAATAAAGAAAAGAATAAAATGGAACAGTTTCACAATCGTTTATTTTATTTTGATTTTCTAATATATCATTGCTTCCAATATATTTAATTTCATAAATAGGCTTAAAATTGATTATTCGAGAACCATAAGGAATTTTAAAAACTTTATCAGTTTTAACATTTGGATTAATAAAAATATTGTTGATATCAAAATTGATAAATTTATATTCATTATTTCCTTTAATAATTTCATCAATTCCACAGGCAACAGTTAATATTATCCATTTCATAAACTTTTTTAAATGCTTTATTTTTCCAACAAGATATTTATTTAATCTTTGCCATCCATCATTTTTACATAAAATTAAATATCCTTTATTTGCATAAGTAAAGGCATAAACTGGATTAAATAAAAGAAAATAATTATTTAATTGAAATTCTAAGTTTTCGATGTTTGAGAGTTTAATAAACAAATATTTTTTGTTATTAAATATTTGTTTTTCAACAATTGAAGTATACATTATCTCAATGTCATAAGATTTTAATGTTTCGATATCAATATCTTTTATATTCCCATTTTCAACTTTAACGATTTTTAAAAAATTTTTAAAATCTTTCATTATCAATTTGTTATAAATTTATTATTGATATTATAAAAATTTTTTTCTTAATATCTTTTTTAAAAAATATATTTAGTTAACAAATATAAAAATGAGCCAAGAAAATTATAAATCTTTAAATGAATCTTCAAGTTTTTATAATTCGTTTAATAACGAAATACACATGAATTACAACATTATGAAACAAATATTTGATAAAAATAATATTTGTATGATGTTAGATAAAATTATAAGTCCTTCCGATTATGTTCAAAAAGTTATAAATACAATGTCAAATAATAAAAATTCTGATTTAAATATTAGATCTGTTATTGATAAGAAAGATATAAATATTATTGATTTCTTAATAAAGATAGGAGCCAAAATTAAATATATTAGCAGTGGAACAACTGGGCATTTTTTTCAAGGTTCAATTTATGATAAACCAAATGATCCAAAACGAAAAAAAATATGTTCATTTGCTTTAAAAGTTTCAGGCTATTCTAAAAATTCAAATTATAAATCAATATATGAATTAACAAGACCAGAAAATGCAGAAATTAATATGTTAAATATATTATCTGAGTTTGTTATTGAAAATAAAACATCTCATTTAATTCTTCCAATTCAAACCTTTTATTCTGATATAACACCATTTATTAAAATGTACAAAGAAAATTTTATTAAAAAAGAGTCTGATAAAAATGGGAGATATGGTGAATTTGTAAATAGATATGAAAAGGGATTAATTGAAAATAAAGTTTCTATTTTAATTTGTGAATTAGCAAATGGCGGAGATTTTTTAAAGTTTGTAAAAAATAATAAAGATAAGCTTTCAGCTTTACATTGGAACGTTTTATTATTTCAAGTTTTAAGTGTTTTATGTGTTATTCAAAATAAATATCCAGCATTTCGACATAATGATTTAAAAGCTAATAATTTATTGGTTGAAATAACCGATCCAGATTATGAAAATATAAAACCGAATAAATACGTTAATTATCGAATTTATAATAAATGTTATAGAGTTCCAGATATTGGAATAATTATTAAACTTTGGGATTTCGATTTTGCTTGTATTCCCAAAGTATGTGAAAATATAAAAGTTCATGAATCATGGACAAGGCGAATTAATATAACAACAGCCAAAAATCAATATTATGATGTTCATTATTTTTTTAGAACTTTAATAAGTAATTCCTTTTTTCCTGATATTATAACATCAAAAAATAAAAAATATGAAGATATTGTTAAATTTATTTATTCTATAATGCCAAAAGATTTTTTTAAGGGTGACAAAGTCTCGAGAAATGGAAGAATTTTAGTAAATGATGAATATACAACACCAAAAATTATTATAGAAACAAATGAATATTTTAAAAATTTTAGAATCGAGTAATTAATTTAATTATTTAATAATTCAAATAGACAAATTTTATTTTATTAAAATAAAATTATCTTATTCATACCTTTTTTATTATTTAAAAAAATGTTTAAAATTTTTGATGATGATTTTAAACTTTATGCTCCAAAAGCTAGTTATCAACAAAAATCAAACGTTAATAAAATATTAAATTCCATTAAAATAATTGAAGATTTGATTAAATCAAATATTACAATTATTAATAATGATGATAAATATAAAAAAAAAGTTGTTGATTATCAACAAATCATAAATCAAATCAAATCAGACGTTAGATATTACAATTATAATTATTTATCTTCAAATGATACAAATATTTTAAAAATTTTAGATGACATTTATAAGGATATTTATAATTTTGTTTCAAATTGTAAACTTAAAGATTCAAATCCTTATAATCATGAATATTATATTAAAAAAATATCTGATTTATATGATGATTATGATTATATAAATTGCAATTTAAAAGATAAGGAAATAATTCAAAATCCGGATGTTCAAAGTTATTGCGAATATCTTGATGATTTATGTATTCAAATCCATTATTTATTTGATGAATCGAAAATTAATATGATTAAAAAAAATATAGACATTAAGAGTCTTAAAGATTCTTATGAATATATAAATAAAGTTATTAGTGAATATAAAAAACTAATAAACAATCTTAAAAATAATAAAATGATGATTGATGAAGAAGATAAATCAATTGATGAACCAAAAACACAGGAAATTAAACATTTAAATTATCAAAAAGAAGATATTAAAAAAATAGAAAAAGATAATGATTGGGAATTATTTAACTCTTATAAATATCAGAAACAAAATAAAGATAATACGATAATTTCAGGATTTTTAAATATTTATAAACAAGATAATAATGACAGCAGATTATTAAAGTTTGAATTTGTTTTTGATAACAATAATTATTTCTCTGTTATGATTAAAAAAGATTATAATATTGTTAATCTTTATTTTGAAAATAATGGTTTTGATCCTCTTTTTAAATATGATAAATTGGAGTACATTAAATTATACTCTGAAAATCTAAAATTTTATTATGATGAAGCATATAAGATTTTGGAGTTTATGGCCAATAATTCAGATGATTTTTATAAATTTGTTCAAAATAGAGGTTCAAGCAATCAAGAAGGAATAAAAGAAATTCAACAATTTATAAATAATCTTAAAATCAATTATTCAAATATTCCAAATATCGATAAACATATTAAACGGATATTTACAGATCTAATTAATCACGAATATATAGAAAAAAATAGTTTGGATTATGATATTGTTTACAATCCTATTAATCAACTTAAAAAAAAATATAATGATCCTCAAATTTGGAAACTAAATAATTTTAAAATTTAAAATTATTTATTTTAAGATTTAAATTATTGTTTTAAAATGAATATTTTAATTTACTAAATTAAAATAGCTTAAATTTAATAATCATTTGGAATAACCATATTATTTTCATAACATCCAATTTCAATATTTATATTAACTGCATAATCTTTTATGAATTGTTTAATTAAATTTTTATCTTTTTTATCATCATTTAAAAAATAATCAAAATTTAAAATAATTGGATTAAATTCATCATCATAAAATTTAATATTCATTCTATCAATATTTTTTAAATTTCCAGATTTAAAATAAAATGGTTTATCTTGAAATAAAGGCTCTAAAATTAAATATTTATCATTTTCATTAGGTGCATATTTAACTTTTAATTTTATATAATCTCCGTTAAACGATGAATTAGTTGAATAAATTAAACTATTATTATTCAAATCTAATCTCATAATTATAAATCTTTGACTTAAAACATCTGATTTAACACTTTGAAATTCATTAAATTTAACTGTATTATAAAAACGTGGAAACACACAATTTAATATTTTAATATAAGATACATTTTTAAAATCTTTAATAACATAAGGATTGATTATATAATAATCTTTATTTTTATCTTGACCAATCATAACCTTTTCTTGTTTTCTACCAAATAACACTTTAATATCATATGGATTTATTAAATTTTGGATTGTTTTTTTATCAAATAAAGGATGATATATTAATTCAATTGGAATTATTTTATCCATTGAATCAATATCAACCGTATATTTAATAATCTCTTCTTTCATCATTTTTATATTTAATTGCTTTAATTATTAATTGAATAAAAAAAACATTTATTATTAAATTCAAAATTATTATAGTTTTATTAATTTTTAATGTCAACACAATTTTATTTTAGTCAAAAATTTAGAAATAAACAAATAAAAACAATATTTCAAATTATTCAACTTCCAAACACAAGAGAAAATAATATATTTATAAACAATCTTTTAATCCAAATAAACCAACAATTATTTAGTTATTATTATCCTCGTAAACCTTCATATATTGAAGATGAAAGATTTTTAAATAAATTAGGAGACAAAGGAATAACTGAAGCAATTAATAAAATATTTGAAACAATAAGATTAAGAGAATACGAACAACAAAGACAAATTGAATTAATGAAACAACAGAAACAAGAGCAAGAGAAAACAAAAGAAGAATATGAAAGTATGATAAGGCCCAAATTATCAAATGATGATAATGTAAATCCAGATGATATTTTAGCCCAAAAACAAAGAGAAAGAGAAGAGTTTGATAAAACATTGCCAAATAGAGGAAATAATAGAACTCCAGAAGATGTTGGATTAGTTCCACAATCAACTAAAAAACAAAGATATAAACCACAAAAAGAAACTAATGAAGAACAATTTAATAATCAACTAGAAATTAATCAAACTCAAGAGCAAATAAATAATCAACCAATTAATCAACAACAAGATATAAATAATCCTTCAAATAATGATTTTGTTTATAAAAATGATATTCAACCACTAAAATCTAATCAAAAACCAGATTTTTCAAAACCAATAAATCCAACTCAATTAATGCCAAATATGAATTCAGGGGATGATAATAATTATTCACCTTTTTGAATTTTTTAATTTTAAAAAAAATAAAAAATTAAATTTATTAAATTAATAATTTAATAAATCATTTACGAAGTGAAGCAAGGAGAAAGAATATTTTATATTTTTCTCCAAAATAAAATTATAATGCTTGATAATAAAATAATAAAGCGAATACAAAATAATCCAGATTATAATAATACTTTAATTTATGCTTTATATAAAAAAGATGGTGATTTAATTGTTAAACAAATAGATAAATATTTTAAAGGAGGTAAAACAGATTTATTAAAAATAATTAAATCTGAATTAAATGATAAACAAAATGGAGGAAAAACAGAAATAATGAAATTTAAAGGTCAAAAGTGTATTATTTATAGTCCTGATTTTATGTTATGTTATAAAAAATTATCAGAAGGTCAAGAATTCGGATTAAAATATTTAGTTGAAATATTAAAAAATAATGGTTGGTCAGTTTATATAAATAATGGAGATGATGGATTAGATACAAACGAATATATGCCAGATATTAATTTATTTATTAAATATTCATTTTGTAATACACCAAACACTAAATTATATTATTCAAATCCAAATATTGATTTAACATTTGGAGGAATAAATAATGATTGGGTTGATTATTATTTTAATAAATATAAAATTTATGATTATGATTTTAATAAAATAAATAAAATACCTTCAAAATCAATAAATACATATTTATCAGAGGATTATTTAGATGAAATTAAAAATTATATTGAAGAAAATAAAAATAATATAGAATACAATAAATTTATTTTAAAACCTTTAAATTCTTATTCTGGACATGGTATATTTTATGTTGATAGTAAATGCGATATTGATGATATAAACAAACAATTAAAAAATAAAAATTTTCCTTATGTTATTCAACCATTAATTGAAAATACAGCTAGATTTAAAAATAGAGTTTCACATTTGAGATGTCATATTTTAGTTTCTTGTTTTTTAAAAAAAGATTCAACAATTGATAATAAACAATATAAAATTAAATCTTCGTTATATGATAGATATTTTATTATAACAGCTAAAGATTCCAAATCTTACGATAGTCACGGACATACAACTGATCAAATGTTAGTTTTTCAAGATAATTATAAAAAATTTGATTGCAAACTAAATTTAAAACAAATAGAAAATGAAATTCAAGATATTCATAAAGTTTTTAAAAAGGTTATCAAAAAGAATTTTAAAAATAATAAATTTAATTTTGTTTATGATGATAGAAATTCAATTTATGCCCTATTTGCTCCTGATATTATGATTACCAAAGATGGACATGTTAAACTTATTGAATTCAATTATAAAGTTGGAACAACATTTGGACAATTAGAAACCGATCAAATAGAAAATAAAAAAATGATAGAATGGGAATATAATAATGGAATTAAACCAATGGAAAATTAAATTATGTTTATATAAATGATTAAAACAAGAATTAAAAAAAGTCAAAATTTAAATAATAATGGCCATTATTTAAATGATAATGGCCAATCAGAAAAATTAAAAATGGTTATTGAATCAGAATCGGAAAATAATAATAATTTATCTTTCCCTCTCCATAAAGGAAGTGAAAATAAAGATTTAGATAATCAACCAATTAATAAACCTTCAATTTTTGATTTGTTTAAAATAAAACAAACTAGAATTAAAACACCATTTTATAATAAAATTTATGATTCATCAGAAAATAATATTGAAGAAAATAATAATGATATTAAAATAATAAAAGGTATAGATAACTTTAAATTAATCTATCAAGATAAAGAAGAAATTTTAAATGCTGATAGTTTTATTATTTCGAGTCTAAATGTTTATGGGATACCTCAAAGTGTTAAATATCCAATTATAGAATTATTAATGTTTAAAGAAGGATATATAAATGATGAAAGCGAATTATTGAATAAAGAAAATATAAATTCATTAATTGGATTATTAAATAATATTGCAAATACTTTAAAATTTTATGATAAAACATATTACAAAATGATTATTGAAAATATAAATATGCTTTATAAAATTATTAGGACTAAATTATATGAATATAAGGATTTAGATAATTTATATAAAGCGTTTAATCAATATGATGGATTTATAGATGAATTATTTAAACAGAATTTAATAAGTTGTCAATTTAATCAAATTGAAGATAAACAACAAACGGAAGATAAACAAGATTTAAGCAATCATAAATATTTAAATTTAATTTAAGGTTTAACAATTTTTAAATTTTATTTTAATTTAATAAATTAAAATAATTTAATCTGTTTTAGTTTCTGCTTTCTTTTTTCTTGGTTGTCTCTTAGTTTTGACTTGCTTTTTTTCAGTTTTATTAATTTCTTTCTCTTGTTTCTTTTCTTCCTTTTGTTTCATCTTAAATTCTTTGTTTGCTTCTCTATCCATTAGAACAACATTGATATATTTATGAACTATCTTCTTAATTTCTCCATTCTTATTTTTATGATTTGCAACAACGCCAATTACTCCGTCCTTATCAGTTTCAAATTCAGGAGCAATCTTCATTTTCTTCTTATATTCTTCCATTGTATCCTTGGTTACGATATAGTTTTTAGAACCCTTATAAAAGAAATATTTAAATGTCTTATTCTTACCATATCCTGAGCTTTCAGTTAGATAAAATTTAATTTCCTTACCTATTGCATCCTTTGAAACTTTTTTTGTTTTCTTATCCTTAAATTTGTTATTAATAATGACACTGAGAGCCTTAAGAGCTGCCTGCTTTGGTCTCAGACCTGTAACACAAGCACCTTCAATAAGTTCACCCTCATAATAAATATTAAATCTTCTCTTTTTATCATTTATTTCCTCTGGTTTAGTCTCTTCTGTTTTATCTTCCTTAACTTCCTTAATTTCTTTTGGTTTTTCAACCTCTTGAACCTTTGGCTCTTCTTTTACTTCTTTAATTTCCTCTGTTTTCTTTGTTCTTTTTATTGGTTTCTTTTCTGTTGTTTTAACTGCTTTTTTAGCGACCATATAAATTATTTATTAAATATAATGATAACAGCAAAAAATAATAATTGAAAATAAACGAATAAGATAATAAAAATTGATAAAAATAATCTAAGATATTATTATTTTATTTAACAAATAAAATAATTTAAATTTCCGAACTTTTAAAATGTATAGTGAAAAGATAACTGATTATAATATGCTTTCGGCTTTTAAGAAGGTTTTTAATACTTTATATAATACTTCTGGAAATCCTAAACTTTTTAAATCAAAGATTCCAGATGGTTGGTTTGAATTTGAAGATAAATTAATAATTATTGAAAATAAGAAAGATTTAAAAGATAAAAGAGATGGATTAAAGCAACTTTTAAATTATTATCTTATAGCATCGAAAACAG
>OIZA01000653.1_pt1 | contig 15985 bp, 15 predicted proteins | sample 1588381 | NCBI WGS metagenome assembly OIZA01 (sample SAMN03283277) | human gut metagenome | biome: human-associated habitat; material: feces | host: Homo sapiens | place: Peru | collected 2012 | reverse complement strand
AAAGGAAAGCTGCATCGCAGCGATTTTGCGAATGGGGTGCTGAATAGTTACATGAATTTTATGTCTGAGGACTCTTACATCGGATAAAAAAAGCTGTCCGGCACACACTAATCCCAAAAAGGGAGTGTGCGGAATGGACTGGGGAGAATTTGGCAGAAACATTATAGGAAAAAAGATGATAGTACTGCTTCTGGTAACTGGGGCAGTCTATTTTTTTCTGCAATATCTGACACCGCTGTCGGCTCCTGTGCTGCTGGCGATGCTGTTTGTGACGATCTTCGGTCCCCTGATGAAGCGGATGAATCAGAGACTGCATTTTCCCAGACCCCTCAGTGCCATAGTTCTTTTGATGGTGGCGACGGTATTTCTGGCGGGGTTAGTCTGGATCCTGCTATCCTGGGTGCTGGGCAGCCTGCCGGTATGGATCGGCAATCTGGAACTGCGGGAGCAGGAGTGGCTGGAAGCTGTCCGGGGACTGTGCCGCAGTGTGGGAGAGATCATCGGTGTGGATACGGCCTATCTGGAAACTACGGTCAGCGGCAGATTACAGGAGGGGCTGGATTCTCTGGAAGAAAATATTCTGCCGGGGATGCTTTCCCAGTCCATGCAGTATGTGCAGTGGTTCGCCGAACTGGGCGGGTTCCTGGTGACATTTCTGATCGCTTCCGTGCTGCTGGCGAAGGATTATGACGGCATTATGAACCGCCTGCTGGATCAGGAGGCCTGTCATGTCCTGCTGGAGGTGATCTGTGGGATCGTCCGCTATATTGCTACTTTTGTAAAAGCTCAGGGGATCATTATGACAACGATTGCCGCAACGGCGGCGCTGACGCTGGGAATCGCTGGAATCCGGCACGGGATCCTATGGGGAATTCTGGCGGGGATTCTGGATGCGCTGCCTTTTATCGGAACGGGAGTGGTACTGGTGCCACTGGGGATTTTTCAGCTGCTGGAGGGCAACTGGGGAAGAGCGTTGATCTGCGGTATTTTATATGTGGTCTGCATTTTCCTGAGGGAAGTCATGGAGCCACGTCTGATCGGCAGGAAGATAGGTGTTTCCCCCATTGCGGTGCTGGTGTCACTGTATGCGGGGATCCGGCTGTTCGGTGTCTGGGGGATCATTAAGGGGCCGTTGGGGTTCGTACTCATCTATGAGACCTGGCACAGTCTGGCCCGTATGTATGACAGGCAGCAGGAGCGCAGGGAACGGGAATGAGAAACGATTGACGAAAGAAGTAACGAAAGTTATCATAAAAGTAATATTACAAAGGACAGGTGTAAGAGGTAAAATCTATGGCGAAAAATACAGGCAGAAAAAAAGAAGTGGAATCTGTGGCGGAGACTCTGAGCGGTTTTGCCGGATTCCTCTGTGATATAGGGATCAGCATTTATCTGTGTGTGATATTGGTGGTGCTGCCGCTTTACAACAGAGGATATGCGCAGATCGGAACGGACAAGGAGAATTTCTTTATAAAAACGCTGACCTATGCGGGAAAAGGATTGCTTCCCCTGTTTCTGGCATGGCTGATCCTGCGCGTTATTACTGCGGTGCAAAAGAAGGAACTGCCCCAACTTCGGGCCATTCCGGGAAGTCTCTGGAAGGCACTGAATACTACGGACAGATTTGCGGCACTCTACGGAATCGTTGTAGTGTTGTCCTATGTGTTCACCCGGTATCGGGAGGAGGCGCTGTGGGGGACGGCATCCTGGCGCATGGGGATGTGGACGCAGCTGGAGGCGGTCATTGCCTATTTTATGATTTCAAGGATGTGGCAGAAAAAGGACTGGATCGTGGCATTGGTATTGCCGGTGTCAGCCATCGTTTTTTTTCTGGGCTATATGAATAAATTTGAACTATGCCTTGTGGATAAGGAAATCATAAACTCCTCGTTTATTTCAACCATCGGAAACATTAACTGGTACTGTGGTTATCTCGTGACGGTGTTGTTCGGCGGAGTCTATCTGCTGTGGCGGATGGGAACAGAATTCACCTGGAAAAAAGGGATACTGATGGCGTATGTGACCATAGGATTCGCCTCTCTGGCAACCCAGGGCAGCAGCAGCGGCATTGTGACCTTTGCGGTGATGATGTTTGTGTTGTTTGGCATGTCGGTGACGGATAGTGAGAAAATGGAATGCTTCTGGCAGGAAATGACTCTGTTTTCCGGGGCATGTTTCCTTACCTATCTGTTGCGGACTTGTCGGGTATTTTCGGAGGAACTGGAGCTGGAAGGGATCACGGATCTGTTGACATTCTCCGGGCTGAGCACAGGGATGCTTCTTGTGTCGGTGGCAATGCTGTGTCTGGTACACGGAACCCGCAGAAAGAACCGCTATTTTGCAAAAGTGTGGACGATACTGTTTAGAGGTGTTGCGATTGCCGCACCGGCTGTAATAGTGGTTGTCCTGTTGCTGATACTGGCCAATACTTTACTGGAGGGAAGCATATTCAAAAATGTGACGGATCGGGAACTGGCAAAATGGCTGACTTTCAGTACAGATTGGGGGAGCAACCGGGGAGCCACCTGGGCGGCAGGAGCAAGGTGCTTCTGGGAGGCGGACTTTTTACATAAGATCTTCGGTGTGGGACCAGACTGTATGTATTCGTTTCTGGCCAATGAGGGCAGCGAGGGTCTGCAAAATATGGTGAATGACCGCTTTTTTGGGAACCGGCTTACCAATGCACATAATGAATGGCTGACGATTCTGGTGAATATGGGCGTGCTGGGGCTGGTCAGCTTCGCAGGAATGATGATCTCCGCCATCCGGAATTTCTTACGTGCCGGGAAAACATCGATGCTGGTGGGAGCCTGCGGATTCTGTGTGCTGGCCTATACGGTGAATAATATGTTCAGTTTTCAGCAGGTGATGAATATTTCGACGGTGTTTGTGATATTGGGAATTGGGGGGAATGTGTGGAGGTCGGTCCAGGTTGAGATCCCCCGGACCTCGTGAGGTCTCCGCTCCGCTACGGTCGGCCCAAAGCCGAGGTCCCCCGGACCTCGTGGGCCCTCTGCGTCCCGAACGGTGCACTCGGCCCGATAAAGATCACAGGTCCAATATGCTGAGGCAAACAAAAATAAGCTTCCACAAATGTGGAAGCTTATTTTTAGTCGTCGCGACAAGATTCGAACTTGCGACCTCTGCGTCCCGAACGCAGCGCTCTACCAAACTGAGCCACGCGACGATTTTGTTAATACGAACTGCGTCAACATTAAAATAATAAATAAAAACCCATTGATTGTCAAGCAAAAAACGAATATGATAGAAGAAAAAGTTGCAAAAACGATAAAATTATGAAATTAAGAGAGGAAATTCTATGTATAATACGACCGTTACGTTGAAAAAAGGAGAGGGCAGAATATTGAAAGCCGGTGGAATGTGGGTCTTTGATAACGAGATCGCATCCATCATGGGAGAGTTTGAGAACGGTGATATTGTGGTCATCCATGATTTTGACGGTTATTTCATGGGATATGGCTATATCAACACCCATTCCAAGATTACGATCCGCCTGCTGGCCCGCAGAAAAGATACGGTGATTGACGAGGCATTTTTCGAACAGAGAGTACGGGATGCGTGGAATTACCGCAAGGAGACCATCGATACCTCCAGCTGCCGTCTGATCTTCGGCGAGGCGGATTTCCTGCCGGGTATTGTAATTGACAAGTTTTCGGATGTACTGGTCGTGGAGTCTCTGGCACTGGGCATTGATAAATGGAAGCTTGTCATCATAGATGCATTGAAAAAGGTGCTGGCGGAGGACGGTATTGCCATCCGCGGTGTCTATGAGAGAAGCGATGCCAAGGTGCGCCTGCAGGAAGGCATGGAACGCTGCAAGGGATTTATCGGCGAACCCTTTGACACCAAGGTAGAGATCGTGGAGAACGGGGTTCGCTACATGGTAGATGTGGAAGATGGACAGAAGACGGGATTTTTCCTGGATCAGAAGAACAATCGTGCCGCAATCCATCGTTTCTGCAAGGACAAAAAGGTACTGGATTGTTTTACCCATACCGGCTCCTTTGCACTGAACGCGGGAATCGCCGGAGCGAAGAGTGTTCTGGGCGTGGATGCTTCCCAGTTGGCGGTGGATCAGGCAACGGAGAATGCGAAGCTGAACGGACTGGAAAATACGGTAAGCTTTCAATGTGCAGATGTCTTCGAGTTATTGCCGGAACTGGAAGCGCAGGGCGAGAAATATGATGTGGTGATCCTGGATCCCCCCGCTTTCACCAAGTCCCGGAACTCCATTAAGAATGCCGTAAAAGGCTACCGCGAGATCAATCTTAGGGGGTTAAAGCTGGTGAAGGACGGCGGATTCCTGGTAACTTGTTCCTGCTCCCATTTCATGGATCCGGAGCTTTTTGCCAAAACGATCCGGGAGGCTTCTCATGGTGCGCATAAGCGTCTCCGTCAGGTAGAATTCAAGACCCAGGGCCCGGATCACCCGATCCTGTGGGCAGCGGACGAGAGCTATTACCTCAAGTTCTACATCTTCCAGGTTGTTGATGAGAAGTAATTTTTCAGAATAGCAGAAATCTTTGATTTATACGGTTTACAGCATATTTGTTAAAAATGTGAAACTATCGTAACTTATCGGAAAATGGTGTAATTTTATAGCCAGATGGTGTAGTAAATGGTGTAAATCAAAGGGTATGCAGATGTAAAAAGGGATATCCCAAATCACGCTCTTGGAATATCCCTTATATATTATTCTTCCTTATCTCTGGTCTGATACCACTTCATTCAACTTGATACTTAATTATCCTCTACTCTGAAACTTGACAATATAGCAATGACCTCTGTCTGTTCCGCTTCTGTGAACTGTCCGTCTGGTGCTTGTGCTGTGAATGAAACATAGCCACTATACCAGAATGTATTTTGAACACGCAAAGGAAGATCTGTTGTTTCTTCTGTCCCGGTTCTGTTTTCCGGTAAAACAGCAAAAGAAACTGCTCCATCCGTATCTACAAAATCTGAATCTGTAAGCATATCCATTGTACCTGTGATTTTAGTTTCAGCTACTACAAATTTCCCTAAATCCTCATAATTTCTTGCATCCACATAACCGGGAATAAACTGGGAATCTGCCACAGCAGAAAGCTCAATCCTTGTCATATCAGTTGCCGAACCAGACCCTAACTGTCCTTCTGCAACACCACCGATATAAGTATATGTTATGGTTGAACCTCTTTCGTTTGTAAGTACTACTGTTTCATCAGTCTGTGATACCTCTTCTTTGGTTATCGTCCAATTTTCCGGGTAATCAAACAAAAAACAGGGATATGATACTGCGTTTACTGTTCCAAATTGCGTTACATACGTGTGGTCTAATTTTAATTCCTGAGTATCAGAATTTTCTTCACTTTCCAAAACTGGTGTTTCTTTAGAACTGCTAACAATGTTATCTGTTTCTTCCTGCGTACTCTCTTCCACAGGTACAGGGGGTGTTTCAGAACCACAGGCAGTACAGCTTGCAAGTATTCCTATCATCATAAGGAAGCATAATCTTCTGGTTAATTTCATAAATTGTCAAATCTCCTTTATACGTTGGGTGTTTCTTTTTCATATTGTCTATAGCAATCTTCGCCACAATTTTTACAGACATAATGAATTTCGTATGTTCTTCTTGTTCCCGGAATATATTGCTCCTGCGTTCCAACAACATTTCCATTACGATTTCTGGTTTTTACTTCCTGCAAAATAGAAATGCGTTCAGAACTAACCAGCTCTTTTTCTATCCGTTTTAACGCAAACCGTTTCTTACAAGTAGGACACTTATACATAGCCCCTAAAGAAAAATAAATGATAAGAAATGCAAGAAATATTATAAATGCAACAAAAATAATCATTTGATAAAGTGGGTACATTTCAAGTTTTACCATAATCGGACTGAAAATAATACAGAACAGGAAAAATCCCAGAAGTTTAAGTTTCCAGGGACTTATCGACATAAAACTGTATACATATTCCAGAAACGTCTCTTTCGCATTTTGTAAATCTGAAAAACTGAATGTTGAAGCCCCTTTACCCATTGATTCTGCCCCATTTTCTCTATTCATAAGAAAATTGGCAATCTGTTTTCCTCGCTGGTCAATGCACTTGTTTACCGTTTGAAAAAATGTCTCATATTCTTTTAAGGTTTTCGGAAGCGGGTTCTCTAAGGAATGTCCCGAAAAAAATTTCTTCGGCACTCCTTTTTTATCTACAAATGCTTCTAAATAATTTTCTTTCACAAAATTTTCCCATGTTCCAAATAGTTGTAACCATGCTTCACAATACTGAATAGCCGATTCTTTATTTTTTGCATAAGTAAACAAACACTCTAATGCTCCATGATTACAAATATCCGTCATATCAGAATTATCCGTGTACCATTGGAATATCTGTTCCAGTGTTAAATCCCATGAATCCCATTTAGCATATTCTCCACTCCGTCCAGTATTAAATCCTCTCGGAACAGGTATAAAATTACCAATAGAATGCGTTAATTGCAAAAAACGTCCGGCTTCCGGTGACAATCTTATTTTTTCCATATTCCTAAGAAAATAAAGTTCCAACATATTCCCTTGCATTTTAATCTGACTAGACATTTTTAACTGAATATAATTTTCTATGGGAATCCATGCACTGGTCATGGTATCTCCTCTATAGGTTATATTCCCGTTTGTTACTTCATATTTGACCGCCGTAGATGGTTGTTGCTCACTCCGGTATCCGTCAAGCCAATGATATGTTTTCAGATAAGAAGTAGTCATTTCTTCACATACATCGCAATCAAATTGTTTTAAATCAGAATCATCCAAATAATATGACAGTTTGTAAATCAGGAATCTTTGCAAATTCTGTCTTGCTGTGCTTGTTTCCTGATGATACTGTTCTAAGTAGTAGGGCATTTCCAGTACACCGGAAAAGTCTTGCTTTGTTTCCAGTAAATCAATCAACTCATTTTTTACATCATAATCGTATCTATAAACCATACGAACCCTCCTTTTTGTCAATTCTATCATACTGAATTTAATTTGCAATATATTTTGCAATGCAATACGCAATGCTTATTTATATAGTGATTAGCAATATGATAGTAATGACAGGAGGTAATGCTTATGGCTTTTCAACTAAAACCAAACCGAAAAGAATCAGAAAATAAGACTATACGCTTCCCAGTAGAACTAATTGATAGAATAGATAAAGCAATCGTCAATCAGGATGTGACATTTTCCAGTTTTGTCATTCAGGCGTGTGAATATGCCTTAAATGATATGGATACTTCTAAAAACCAATGAAAGGGGATGCAGTATGTCTACAACAAATGACCAAATGATTGCAGGATACGATTACAAAGAATGGGTACGTCTGGAAAGTCTGTTTCTTAAAGATTATGAAAATTCAACCAGATACAACAAACCATTTAGCGCACTGATTAGTGATGTCCTTGAAAATGAGACCTATAAATCTTTTGCTGATAAGACAGGATTAAGTGAAAATATGCTTTATCGGTTAAAGAAACAGGTTGATGAAAAAGACCCGCCACAGAGAAATACGCTTATTACAGTTTGTATTGCCTATAAATTGGATTTAATGATGGCACAAGCCCTGCTTTATAGTCTTGGACTGGGATTCAATCGTTTTAACAAAAGGGACTATGCTTATACATTTCTTTTAACCCAGTGTCGTGACAGGAGCATAGATCAGTGTAACGAGATATTAGGACAACTTGGTATCGAACAAAAATACTGGCTTGGTACTTATTGCAGAAGAAAAGTTACAAAACGTAAGAAAAAAAACTCATAAATATCTGTTTCATGCACGTTGAATCATCAGCGTGCATTTTTCTTTCACATCTTTTTACATGTTCTGTAAAAAATCACACCTGTTTATCACGTTTTTTCGCTACTCTGAAATTTGTTTTTTGAAAAATCCCTTATTTCATGCGCCTTTCCGTTTCTACTTGTCATGTAATATCCAACCGCCTCATTTTCCACTATAATCCAGCTCATAAGTTGCGCGGCTTAAAAAATTCAAATTTTGGAGGATACATACATGAAATTAAGTGAAGTAGTTTTTGATTTTAATGAAACCTTTGGAGAACTGATGTTAATCGGAGAACCGAAAGAAGTCTATGTCTATGCAGATGGAAAACGTACAAATGAACTGGAAGCTATCGGTTACCCGGTTATTTCTACAAGACAGTGGGAAAAGTTCATGGTTAAAGTAAAAGAGACTGTTCCGTCTGTAGAATTTAATGGAAAACCGACTCCGGTTATCTTTAACAATCTGGATGCGAAACTCTGGCAGGATTTTAGAAGCAATGAAATCAAAATCAGTGCCGTAGCTGACCAGATTGAGATTGTCAATCCACCCAGACTGCGGGTAAATAAAGGAGACGCACAGGCATGAAATACCACAGAGTAACCGCCCATTCCTTTTGGTGGTTAAAATGGTGCTGTAGCCTGTATATGCTTCTCATGGTTATCTTTTTGACAGCTTATGTAGTAACCAGAAACATAAGTTTTGCAATCGCATTGGCTGTCATGCTTCTGATCTTGGTCATGTTTTTTACAGTAGTACAACATACCAACTTCTACAAGGCGGGAAAAATCTCCCGCCTTATCCAGAAGCATATCGAAGAAAACCAATTATATGAAACTGCATTTCGGGGAAGAAAGAAAGTTTACACATTTTACCCACAAACGGATTGGTGTATGGACACAGCTTCTAATACGCTGCATATCCGCTTCCGACTGTCTGGAAACCAAATCAATCTGCGGGGACTGGAAACAGGGTTAGCTGACCGTCTGGAAAAGGTATGCCTGAACATATATGAAAAAAGGGGATACATAGAATATCTGTTTGAGTTAGAGCAGGAAAAAGCTCTTGTCATTTCATCCAAAACAGATATTCCGGGGGATTCCGGAGAAACTACAGTTTACCTCTCCCCATCCCTTATATGGAATTACAGGAAAATCCCGCACTTTCTGATTGTAGGCTCTACTGGTTCAGGCAAAACAACTTTTACACGCTTTATTATTTCCAGTCTGTTAAAATGCGGTGTCCGTATCCTTTATCTGGATGTAAAAAGGGACGTTGAAATGGAGCAATTTTGTCATGGAAATATTGCAATTACTTATGCGTATGAACCAAAACAGATAGCAGAAGAAATTTCGCTCATAACAGAAGAATTGCAAAGCAGGACAGTTGATATTACCAACATGGAACAACAGGGAATTGATGGAAATACGGATTTTAATTTTAATCCTGTCTGTGTTATCTGTGATGAAATTATCCTGATGAAACTGGTCTTTCCAGACAAGCTGTATAAAGAAACTTTAGGTAAAATCAATGCTATTATTGTCAGCGGACGAAGCAAAAATATTTATGCCGGATTGATTTCACAATCTGGATTAGCAGAATATTTCGGAAACAGTGGTATCCGTGGAAATATCGGTTTAAAAGTTGCTCTCGGTCAGATGTCAGCTAGTGAATACAGTATGATTTTCGGAACTGAATATGCAGATGTTAAAAACCTTCGCTATGGAGAAATCGGCTCTGGTTTGATTATGAGAACCGGGCTTGACAGCAGACCACGGGAATTTGTAGCACCTTATATTAAAAATCACGCACTTGATTAGGCAGGTTAAAAGCAATGGGGAATAAAAAGTTTCTGCCCCAGTGACCGCCAACGGCGGGGAACTGGGGCGGTACAACCCCTTTAGTATTACAAGGGGTTGTAGCAACCCTCTGATTATCCAATAAAATCAAGTGTTTTAGGCTGTTACATCATTTTGTAGCAAGTAGGAGAATCTTATGGAAGAAAAGAAAATACAGGAATCAAAAGACCGACAGGCACGAAAATATAATATAACGCTTAATAATCCTCTTAGTATGGTTCCGCCTATGACCCATCCGCAAATTAAAGAAGAAATTGGAAAACTCAGCTCTGTATCTTACTGGTGTATGGCGGATGAAATCGGGCTGAAAGAGCAGACACCACATACACACATCTATTTGTACAGTGCTTCGCCTATCCGCTTCTCTACGGTAAAAAAGCGTTTTCCACAGGGACACATAGAATCAGCCTATGGTTCATCAGCAGAAAACAAAGATTATATTCTGAAAGCCGGGAAATGGAAAAATACCTCTAAAACAGAAACTTCTATCGCCGGAACTTTTGAAGAATATGGCATTATGCCCGCCAAAGAAACTATGAGTGAAAAGGGCGAACTACAATTTATCTACGATATGATAGAAAGCGGACTAAGCACAGCAGAAATATTAAAAGCATTTCCACAGGCTATGCGTTATCTGGACAAAATAGACCGGGCAAGACAGCTTTTAATTGAGGATGAATATAAAAATACATGGCGGGAACTTACTGTTACTTATATCTTCGGGAAAACCGAAACTGGTAAAACACGGTCTGTCATGGAGAAATACGGATATAGTAATGTATTTCGTGTGACAGATTACATACATCCATTTGACAGCTATAAAAATCACAGTGTTATTATCTTTGAAGAGTTCCGAAGCAGTCTGAAAATACAGGATATGCTCAATTATCTGGACGGCTATCCCTGTGAACTGTCTGCCCGGTATAATAACAAAACAGCCTGCTATCTGGAAGTCTATATTATTTCTAATATTCTTCTGGAACAACAATATGTAAATGTACAGGCAGAAAGCCCGGCAACATGGGAGGCGTTCCTGCGACGGATACATCAGGTTATTTTCTATCAGGATGCAGAACACGTTATAACCTACTCTTCGGTAAAGGAATATCTCGAAAGAAATAACAATTTCCACCCACTGACAAAGGCTGAACAGTGTTCTATACCATTCAAGGAATAGCCTATGGAAAAGAAGTTATTGTCCCTGAAAGAATTATGCTCCTATCTGGGAATTGGAGAAACGAAAGCAAGGGAACTTGTCAGAGGTAAGAACGGATTCGGTGTACGGATTGGAAACCGATGGTATGCCGATAAAAACAAGCTGGACAAATGGCTGGACAAAATGGCTGTATAGATTGAAAACAGGGGTATTGCTGTGATATACTATGCGTACATCTTAGCAATACCCTTTTGATTTACCATAGAAAAGGAGTACAGAATGGGTAAATCATTAAAAGGGAAAGAATTAGGGAAAGGCATTTCCCAACGTAAAGACGGGCTGTATCAGGCACGCTTTATCAATCGTTTTGGCAAAAGACAGACGATTTATGCAAAAACATACAACAATATAACAAAAAAGCTGCGGGACGCACAATATGAGGACGAGAAGCAGATAAATGTAGTTACCAGTAATATGACCTTGGACGAATGGTATAACGTATGGATGACCACCTGTAAAAAACATTGCAGAGATACAACCAGACGCACCTACTCCGTCCAGTATAATCGGCTTCGTGAGGAACTGGGGTGGCGTAAACTGACAAATCTGAATCTGGTCATTATTCAAAACGCTTTCAATAATTTAAAAAGCGATAAGTCCAGACGGGATTGTAAGGCGCTCCTTGTTGATATGCTTAACAGGGCTTCTGAATCAGACTTGGTAAATAAAAATGTTGCTGTATCAGTCAATACCAAAATAGACGGTACGGAACAACCTGAAAAACGTGTATTAACACCGGATGAAATTCAGGTACTTTATCAATCAACGAGAAACAGTCAGCTTTATCCCTTTTTTGTTCTTGCGTTAAATACTGGTATGCGAATGGGAGAAATTCTTGGGCTTACATGGGATTGTGTTGATTTTGAAGCCGGTTTCATCCATGTAGAAAAAACGCTATGTTATCTTCCCAACAATGGAACTGCAATCTATGAATTTCATCCACCGAAAAGCAAAGCAGGCAAACGGAACATTCCCATGTCTAAACAGGTCATGGAAATACTGCAAGAGCAAAAGGACTGGCGGGACAAGGTAAACAACAGATTTAAAGCTCAACCGGGATTTGAAAATCTGGTGTTTACAAGCAAAACCAATCATCCTCTGCATGAAAGCAATATAAGAACTGCTATACGCTATCTGGTCAATCGTATAAACACAGAAAATCCCGCACAAACATTTGAAGTATTTACGCCACATTGTCTAAGACACACATTTGCAACGAACTGTATCACAAAAGGGATGCGTCCTAAAACCTTGCAAAAGCTGTTAGGACACAATTCCCTGCAAATGACAATGGATTTGTATTGTCATGTATTAGATTCTACGTTGAAGGATGAAATGTCTATTATTGCAGAAATGGTGTAAATGTGGTGTAGTAAACGTATTTAACAAGGAGAAAGCCTTGGAAAATCAAGGAATTTTAAGTGTTTACCTGAAATTCTACATTTTTCAGGTTGTTGATGAGAAGTAATGACCGAAAAGTAGCGGAAATGCTTAATTTATAAGGGATGGAAGGCATTTGATGTTTACAGAGAAAACCTCGCAAAGTATCGCAAAATATCACAAAACCGTGATTCAAAGTGGTAAGAAAAGTGGTAAGCACCTGAAATGTAGCGAGTGGTAAGCTTATGGGGAAAACGGTATGTTCTATTTGAATGATAACGGGAAACTAACAAAAGACTAACCATGGACTAACAAAGAACTAACCACACGTATCTTTCTTTTTCAAATAATGAACAGAGAGTAATCGAGATAATTCGGTTGCTCTTTTTTATTGTGAAGGGGTGATATGTGCTATAATAAAACAAATTATCAAATCGGAAATTTGGGTGAATAAAAATGAGCGATAGGATAAAATTTAAAAATACTATTTCAACAGCAGTTTATATAAGGAGATCGTGAAAATGGATATTAAATATAAAAGACTTACAGAAAAAGAACTGAATACGTTTATTCACATGAGGATAAACCAGCTTAGAGAAGAAGGCGCTAAGGAAGAGATAGATTTGGTTCCTGCATTGAAGGGATATTATACTCGACATATGGCGGATGGAACATTTGTATCTTGGCTTGCCATTGATAAGGAAAACATTATTGGAACAAGTGGGATGTCATTTGTAGAGAAGCCTCCCTATTTTGGATGCCCAAGCGGAAAGATAGGATTGTTATCCAGTATGTTTACTGATCCAGAATATAGAAGAAGAGGTATTGCAAAGGAGCTGCTATCTCGTGTTATTGCTGATGCCAGGGAATATGGCTGTGGAACAATACAGATTACAGCGTCTGATATGGGAGTTAAATTATATACGGATTTTGGATTTGTACATAATGATAACTTCATGCAATATAAACTTTAACGGCTATAGTACTTCTGATTATGAATATATTGCTGGATATCATGCATGGGACGGCGAAATCTATAAAAAAGATGAAACAGATTGACAAATTGGGATTTGGTGAATTAAGTTAATCGTGCCATGTGGCTTGATTATAAATGGAAAGATAAAGTCGGGGATTAAAGAGAATGTACTATAAAGAATATGGGAATAAAGAAGGTCAATTAGTTGTATTTATACATGGCGGATTTACCACAAACGAATCATTTGCAAAACAATATCATTTATTACCTGATAAGAGAATGATTTTTGTTGATTTGCCTGGATGCGGAAAAAGTGAACGCACAGGAATAAAGAATTTTTCGTTTGATGATTCGGCAATGGAAATTATTAAATTGATAAAGCAATTGTCACCAGAAAACAAAGCGGTATTAATAGCACATTCGTACGGAGGTTTGGTGGTAAAAGAAATAATACGAAGGACGCCGGAACTCATTGACAAAATAGTTGTTGGAAGCACAAATGTGAAAAAAAGCTTGCTTTTTTGGCTATATACTCGAAAAATAGGTTGTCATATTCTTTGGAAGCAGAATAAAGAAAGATATATACATGATGGAACTACATGGAGATGTGTATGTGATATGCAAAAGGATGCTTGGTCAAAATTTTCTTTGAATTCAATGGAAACCAATAAAAAAATAAAGAGTTTATTTTTAGTTGCTGAAAAAGATATAAAAGAAATACGCGAATCGATGAAGCTGTGGGAAAAAATTTTTCCAAATCATGAGAGTTATATAGTAAAAAATTCGGGACATAATTATTTCACGGATTTTCATAAAATAGTTAATCCTATTATAATTCAATTCCTTATGAAATAATGAGGTATCTTCACTAAAAGAGGATTTTATAAACTATATATAGAACAAACTATTACAAGATATGCTTAGAATTGGCAATTTTGAAGAAAAAATCGGTGTAAATAAAAAGCTAAATGCTTCAACAAATTCTAGTTTGATGAAGTGATGATATGCAAAAAATAATATCAGAACAGGTAACAGGCAGGTGGTCACATATAATAAGACTGCCTGCCGTTTTTGTGTGTTGATATAATATGATAATTCCAAAACAATCTAAAAGATTGAATAATATACCACTCAAGTTAGCACTGTATGTAAAAGAAATCCGATTTGATGAATAAAACGGGGCAGAATCTATATGATAAAATCAGAAAAACGGGGCAAAATATTATAAATTATATTGAAAAAACGGGGCAAAAGAGATATTGTTAAAAGAGGAGGAAGGAATTTATGTATAGAAAAGACTCTATTATCATAGAAGAATGGTTGAAAGGTTCGGATAAAGCATTATTGGTAACAGGCGCCAGACAGATTGGAAAGACCTGGCTAATAAGAGAGGAAATTGCCAAAAGCGGATATCGTAAGTTTGAAGTTAATTTTATAGATCAGCCGGGTCTGGTGGATTATCTCAATGCAAAAATGAGTGCGGATGAGTTTCTGGTGAAACTAAAAATGATTATGCCGGAGGATTGTAAGCCGCAGGAAACGGTCGTCTTTTTTGATGAGATACAGAAATGTCCGGAAATAGTGACAAAAATAAAATTCCTTGTAGAAGAAGGCAGCTTCAAATATGTAATGAGCGGATCCTTATTAGGAGTAGAGCTTAAGGGAATAGCGTCGGTTCCGGTGGGATATTTAACGTTCCTAAGAATGTATCCTATGGATTTTGAAGAATTCATGATAGCGAATAATGTGTCAAAAACAACTTTGGAAATGTTGAAAGCGAAATTTGAAACATGTCAGCCCGTGGACGAATTCATACATCAGAAGTTATTGTCGCTGTTTTTTATCTATCTTATTGTCGGAGGCATGCCGGATGCGGTAAAAACCTATATTGCTACAAAAGATATCCGGGAAGTGGGTAAGGTACAACGGGATATCGTTGCGCTATACAAAGAGGATTTCTCTCAATATGAGAGTGAAGATAAAAAACTGAAATTGATATCTATTTATGATATCATTCCGGCAGAATTGAACAAACAGAATAAAAAATTTGTATTTACCATGCTGGATAAAGAGTTAAAGTTTGACAGATATGAAAACAGCTTCTTATGGCTGAAAGATGCCGGAGTCGCGTTGCCGGTGTATAACGTGGAAGCTCCCGTTATTCCTCTCAAAGCGAGCAAGAGCAGTAATGTGTTCCGACTTTTTTCCAATGACACTGGTTTGCTTACCAGTGCATATCCGGCGGAAACCAAACTGGAACTGATCAATAAAAACAGCGAAGTAAATAACGGCGCTCACTTTGAAAATGCTGTGGTACAGCAATTAATGGCCAATGGTTTGGAACCTTATTTCTGCAAAAAGAAAAATATAGGGGAACTGGATGCTTTGGTCGAAATGGATGGAAAAGTGGTTCCCATTGAGGTGAAATCCGGGAAAGCTTACAAGGCACACAAATCCTTGGATAACTTTATGAAAATTTCTGATTATCATATTGAGAAAGCATATGTTTTATCGGTAGCAAATATGGAACGGGAGGGAGCCGTGGTATATCTTCCTATCTATATGTGCTATCTTTTAAAAGAACGGAAAATTGGAAAGTTAATAGTGGATCTAGACATGGAAGGCTTATAACACTGGGAGAAGCAATAAAACGATAAATCGGTATTTATTGTATTGTTGACAAGAGAGTTATATAATGTGGACATGAAAATTAAAAAATTATAATTTGGAGGTAAAAAA